>BNJS01002149.1_pt1 | contig 215645 bp, 226 predicted proteins | sample 8540461 | NCBI WGS metagenome assembly BNJS01 (sample SAMD00202454, study PRJDB9452) | human saliva metagenome | isolation source: human saliva | place: Japan | reverse complement strand
AGAGGATAATATATGAGAAAAAAACATTATTAAAAAAATATTAGGAACGGTGGTTTTTAGTTTCAGCTTTGTCTGGATGTTCTACAACTTCAACAACGACAAATAATTCAAAAAGATGAACCTAAAAAAAGAAGTGATACAAGGGTCCAGGAAAAGATTTTGATTGGAATGCAAAAAAGTGGAACCAGTAAAATTTAGATCGTACATACACAGAACAAAATTCTGGTAAAAGTTTCACAACTAGGTTGACAAGAGTGGAAAAGGCTCAAGCTAAGTTAGAAAATAAAAAGAAAAGTATTTCTGATGAAAAAGTAAAATCTGCATTAAAAGTAATAGATGCTGTTTTTGTTAATCAGCAAAATTTTGATGATTTAGTTAAAGCGGCAGGTTTCAATAATCAAAGAGAATTATTTGAAAATGTTTGGAAACAATTTATTGCAGATGCGGCAAAAGAGTATAACTTTACTCCAAATGAAGAATTTACGTTCCAAGAGACAACATATAAAATGAATGTATATGGTGCGATGTCATTTAAGGTAAACACTAATGCTTATGGGAAGGCCGGAGCGTATGATTTAAATGATTATAAAGTTGAAGGGAATACAGTTTATCTGTATATAACGACTCCACATATTGATAACTATCAATATTTTGTAAAAGCTAGTTATCTTCCGAATTATGAAAGTTTTTTTGAACCATTAGCTTCGATTGTTAACACGGCACGTTCAGAAAATAAAATTGGTGAAGTTTTAAATAGTAGAGCTATTTATAATCTAGCAGCTTTAGAATATAAAGCAGATCGTTATGTAGATCTACAAGGGATGGATTATCATCCAACGGCTAAACAATATATCGCAATACAAGTTGATGATAGTGGAAAAGTCACTATAGATATGGAGAATTTACAAAACTTACTACATATAAATTCTAAGAAATCTAATGAAACTAATAAAGTTAAATTTAATATAACGTAATAATTACAAAAATAGCATCCTTTATTTGATGAAATAAGGGACGCTATTTTTTTAAAACTAAAGGAAAATAAAAAGTGATTAAAATTTAAAGTAAATATTTATATGATTAGAAAAAAATATAGTAAAAATGGATATAAGCGTATTATCATCATTTAATAAATTTATTATGGATATATAGAAGTTCTGATAGTCAATTTTTATCAAAAAAAGTACAGAAAAGGAGACAAAACAAATGTGTGAAGAATGTTATTCAGATAAAAAAATAGAGTAACACCGTTATTAAATCCAGTAGACTGTCTTAAAAATCATACACAATACATATGTGGGAGCTGTGGAAGATGTATTTGTATTGAGAAAGATTCAATTAGAGGATTGCAAAGATGGAATTTCCCGTTTAAATCATTAGATATTGCGAAGCTTTATTTGCGTACAGCAGACTTTCACATTGAAAAAAATGTTGTGGAATTTATGAGATAGAAAGTTCAAATGGAAGACTGTCTTATAAAAATATTTGCGGATAATAATGAATTACAATTATTTTTTTGAAAAATAAAAAAATAAGAAATGCAACTCATTACAGCCATTGTTTTCTGTTCAAGAATATAAAGAATATCCAAATACAGAAGTAAGAAAATTAACAGAGGCTGAAATAGGAAAGTATATGAGTGAGAGATAGGATATAGTTAAAAATGGAGGGATTTATATGGCATCAAGTAAAGAATATTTAAATTTTATATTAGAACAGCTAGATGATTTAGAAAAATATTAAATATAGAGCCATGATGGGAGAATATATTTTTATATTACAATGATAAGATTGTCGGTGGGATATATGATGACAGACTACTTGTAAAAACCAGTGAAATCAGCCTTAGATTATGTATCAAATATAGAATATGATTTACCTTATCCAGGAGCAAAGGAAATGTTGTTAATTACTGAGGTAGATGATAAAGAATACTTAACAGGTTTATTTATGACAATGTTAGCAGAATTACCAGCAAGAAAAGTAAAAAAGTAAATTAATTAAAACTATATGGAGAAGAAAATATAGTAAGAAATAATTTTAAAAAAGGAGGAAAACTAATGGAAGCTTTAAATGAAAATAATGTTGTTTTGTCAATGCCGATGTTCAAAAAATAATAAAAGTTATGTTTTAGATAAGGTAATAGAGGATTTAAGAGTATATTGGGAGCTTGATGTTACGGATATCGAGGGTGATGATGAACTAGCTACCTTCAAAGTAGGAGATGAACTTGTTGCCATATCGATGATGCCAGTACCGATACCTAATTCAGAACTTGAATCAATGTATAGTTATTCATATTTATGGGAGAATGTAGAAAGTGAAACAAAAGAACACACAAATCATGTAATAGTTTCAATTTTATTTAGCGATATACCGATGGTAGAGAAATATTCATTATTAACAAAAATTAATTCTTCTATATTGCGTACTTCTGAAGATGCTATAGGTATTTATCAAGGATCAGCTACATTATTGCTTCCCAAAGAGATTTATGTTGCTTTTTCAGAGTTATTGCTGAGTGATATGCTACCGATACAGCTCTGGGTATATATTGGTATTATATACAATAATGAAAAGAACAAGTATTTATTCTTATGGTATGCAAGAGTTTGATAAGTCTGAGATAGAAATATTAGAAACGGTTATGTCGAATAGAGAAGTATATGATTTGTTTATAAATATTTTTAAATTATGTTTTGGCTTATGATGTAACATTAAAACATGGGAGAAACTATAGGGTTCTCTGAAGATGAAAAAAATAAAAAAATCATTGAATCAGAGGCTGTTTATGTAGATGGTAATTCATTAAAGCTAGAGATTTAAGATATGATCGTAGAAAATAATATTATTAAGTAAGGAATGTAATTTATTATGGATAAAAAAAGAAGGAACGCATTCTTTGTCAGAAACTTTGGGCGAAAAATAAATATTTGGTGTTAAGTAAATCGAATCAGATATATTTAGAGATTAGACAATATTTAAAACAAGAAGATGTTAATACAAGAGTAGTAGAAAGATATATTGAACAAGCGATAAAGTTACCAGAAGATAAAGGTCAAGTGACAAATGCTTTTCATCACGTTTGGGGATATTTCAAAAAGAATGCAACATCAGAGGAAAAATATAAGTTCTTTGCAAAGTTAGAAGAGTATAGAGATGGAAAAACAACACAAAACGAGATTTTAAAAGAAATAAGAGTATTATTGGGAAAAATATCCTAATAAGTATTTACAGGAATCAACTTTTTATTATAGGAGAAAATTAATGAGATTATGGCATGAAGATTTAATTCGCAAACTACCTAGACAACAACTTTTAGGGCAACATCGTGAATGCTGTGCATTAAGAGGGAATGGTTGGGCAAAAAGACATGCAACAGTCAATTATGTATTTGATTATGAACCGTTTTTTTGTTATATAAATATCATAAACTAATAATGGATGAAATGATAGCTAGAGGATATAATGTGAGTGAAGAATGGCTTTGATAAAAAAACTATCGAGGAAAAGTTTGTAAACCCTATACAGACTTGAAAGAAGTAGAAAATTAATTCACCAATTTATAAAGAACATAATGATAGTTATTATATGGAATGTATAAATAACTTAGCAGATAAAGGAATAGAGATTTAGTTTAAAAGTAGATTTTTATAGTATATTAATTTCTAGGGAGAAAAAGTATTTATTTGATATCTAAAAAAATTAATGAGTAAATTGTTTTGTTATTATATATAGTCAAGAGTATAATTAAAGATAATATGTAAAATATAAATTAGGAGATAACTATGAAAGTTTCTGTATTGAATCTTGTGCCATTAAGGCATGGGGAAAGTTTTAAAGATGCTATGGATGCTATGGTACGTCTTGCAAAAAGAGTTGAAGACTTAGGATATACTCGGTATTGGATTGCTGAGCATCATAATATGAGAAGTATTGCAAGTAGTGCAACCCAACTTTTAATTCAGCATACACTAGCAAATACTAAAAAAATTAGAGTTGGTTCTGGTGGTGTAATGTTGCCTAATCATAGCCCATACTTTGATTGCTGAACAATACGGAACGTTAGAAACATTGTATCCTAATAGAGTAGATTTAGGACTTGGACGTGCTCCAGGTACAGATGTACCAACAGCGATGGCTTTACGTAGAACTAAAGATTTGAAAACTGATTTTGAGCGAGATTTGGCAGAATTATCAGGATACTTTAAAGGTTCGAATTATGTTCAAGCCTATCCTGCTCATGGTCTGTATTTACCATTTTATATTCTTGGATCAAGCACTGATAGTGCGTATCTTGCTGCTAAGTTAGGGTTACCTTATTCATTTGCTGCTCATTTTGCGCCAACGATGATGGAAAATGCTATAGCAATATATAATCGTTATTTTCAACCATCAGCTATCCTTGACAAGCCTTATGTAATACTAGGAGTGAATGCAATACTAGCTGACACAGATGAAGAGGCTAAAAGATTATCAACGACAATGATACAATCATTTTTAAATATTGTTACAAGTAATCAGAAAGGACTTATGCCCCCACTTCAATCTGAAGAAGCGGTGTGGAGAGAATTTATCGCCACAAATAAAGTCCCTCATTTTGGACCGATTGCTTTTGAAATAGATGATTTGATTAGTCATGAAAAGGAAATAGTGGAGAAAATGACAAAGGTATCTTTTATAGGTAGTAAAGAGACGGTTGTAAAACAAATTAAAGATTTACAAAAAAGAGTTAAGTTTGAAGAACTTATAGTTAATTCTTATATTTACGATGAAAAGGCTCAATATCATTCTTACAAACTTTTAGCAGAAGTTATTGAGGAGAATTTTAAAGAATAGGGGATGAAGTAATGTTTTTATTTGAAAAATTTCAGTTAGGAGATGGAAGAGAATGTAAATTGATTCTTCCAGAAACAAAGTATGCAGAGGAAATGTATAACATAATTGACAACGAACGAGAGCGATTAGGCGAATACTTACCCTGGGTTCATAACTTAAAAAGTGCAGAAGAAGAGAAAAAAGTTATTAAAGATATCTTGCAACAAATGCTAGATAAAAAGATGTTTGTTTTAATGATTTTAGGTTGATGATAAAGTAGCGGGTATGATTGATCTTCATGAAATAAAAATCAATGTTCGCGCTGAAGTAGGCTACTGGTTAAGTCGAGAGTATGAAGGATTAGGAATAATTACAAGAAGTGTAGAATATTTAACAGAATACGCATTTACTGAGTTGAATTTGCATAAACTTATGATACTAGTTCAAACAGAAAATGACAAAAGTTCAGCTGTACCGAAACGATTAAATTTTTTTAAAGAAGGGGGATTAGTCGAGCATGAAATGTCTAATGGGAAATTTGTTTCATTAGATTTATATTCAAAAAAATAAATAGTTAGTATTAATAGAGGATATTTGATTTATAGTTTGGTTCTTCTTATCAATAGTAACTAATGAATATTTATGATAAACTATAAAAAAAGCTTTGTGGAGGGAGAAAAATGTTAAAAACAACATTTTTAGGAATAGAATTAGAAAATTGTTTAATGAATGCATCTGGTGTTCATTGTATGAGTGTTCAGGAACTTAATGAACTTGCTGGAAGTGCAGCAGGAGCTTTTGTTACAAAGACTGCAACAAGAGATTACCGTGCAGGGAATCCTGAACCGCGTTATTATGATACAAAATTAGGAAGTATTAATTCGATGGGACTTCCTAACAATGGATTTGATTATTATTTAGATTATGTATTAGAGCGTCAAAAACAAGGAGCTAAACTTCAATTTTTATCAGTAACAGGTATGAGTTATGAAGAAAATATTGGACTGTTGAAAAAAATCCAAGAAAGTGATTATGAAGGGGTAACTGAGTTTAATCTATCATGTCCCAAATGTTCCTGGTAAGCCTCAGATTGCCTATGATTTTGATTTAACAGAGAAGTTGCTAACTGAGGTTTTCTCGTTCTTTACGAAACCACTAGGAGTAAAACTTCCACCGTATTTTGATATCGCCCATTTTGATGCAATGGCAGAGATTTTAAATAAGTTTCCACTAACTTATGTAAATAGTGTTAATAGTGTAGGTAATGGATTATACATTGATTTAGACAAGGAAGAGGTTGTTATCAAACCAAAAGGTGGCTTTGGTGGTATTGGTGGGAGAATATATTAAACCAACTGCATTGGCAAATGTACGTGCCTTTAGACAACGTCTTAATAAAGATATTAAAATTATTGGAACTGGTGGGGTTACTAATGGACGTGATGTTTTTGAGCATATACTGTGTGGAGCAGATTTGGTACAAGTAGGTACAATTCTTCATCAAGAAGGAGTTGGAGTTTTCGAGCGTTTATCAGCTGAATTAGAAGAAGTAATGCGAGGAAAAAGGGTTACTCAAGTATAGAAGATTTTAAAGGGAAATTAAAAACTTTAGACTAAAACAAAGGATAACTAGATAGAATAACAAAGAAATCTAGTTATCCTAATTTTATTTAAGGAGATGACATGGAGGAAAAGAAGTATAATTTTATAATGTTAGTATCAATTTTTACATTTTTAATTATCGCAATAGGTTATGATAGCTTTTTTAAAAATTTTGATTTGAGAATAATTAATTTTATTCAAGGTTTTGAGAGTAGCGAATTAACTATTTTTTTACAAGTCTATAACTGATATAGCCGATACATGGCAGAGTACAATACTAGTAGTTGTGATAACAGTAATTTTTGTATTTTTAAAAGTATAAAAAGAGAAGCGTTGTTTTTTTGGTACTAACAATGTCAACATGTGGAATAATAATGTCTTTTTATAAAAAAATATATTTGAAAGGCAACGACCAGAAATTCATCGATTAACAGAAGTTAGTGGGTTTGAGTTTTCCAAGTGGACATAGTACATCAGCAACAATAATGTACCTAACATTAGGATTTAATAGCTATTAATGTATTTCAAAAAGACAAGTAAATATCTTATTTTACTTATATCAATTTTAGGAATATTGATAATTGCAACTTCAAGAATATATTTAGGGGTCCATTATCCTACTGATGCTATAGCAGCGATATGTTTAGGTTTTCTTTGTTGTGACATTTTATTATAAAAAGTTATTACAAGAAAAATAAAAAAATAAGTTATAAAAAAATAAAAATAGAAGGAAATATTTATTATCATGATTTATAATTGATATAATAACTTTTAGAGAGGAATGAAAAACGGTATAATTATAATTTTTTTGTTAATTATAATAAAAAAATACTTGAAATATTAAAGGATAACTGGTATTATATTAATTAAATAATATAGCACATATAAAAGGCAGGGATATGGCTTTGCAAGTTTCTACCATCGAACCGTAAATTTGATGACTATGGGCAACTCTCTATCGATGCAAGAAAGTTATAATAGTAAGTATTATATATGTTAGTAGGCTGTATTATGTAGTCGAATGAAAAATATAGATCGAAGCAGGGATTAAATATTTTTATGAGGAAAAAAAGGAAAAGAAGTTTATTAATTATTATGTAAAAAAATTTATAAAAAGTAGTATAAAGAACCTACTTTTTTTCTTTTTGAATTAAATTAAATATTGAAAGTAAAGTTTAATTTTTGGACTTTACTTTTTTTATTTTTTTCTCTATGATATAATATAAATGAGGTGTTTTTTTATGGAAAAAAATTTCTTTTGAACAATTTAAAAAAACAAGATAAAAACAAGGAGAAAAAGATTTTACAAATTTGATTTTTAGAAAATATGAATTTAGAAAAATTATGATTTAAGTGATATGAATTTTTTTCACATTCTAATTTTTATTAATGCTAATTTATCAAATGTAAATTTTTTTATAGTAGCCAACTTGTTAATGTTCTTTTAGATGATTGTAATTTGCAAAATGCCAACTTAAAAAAATGCTAATTTAGAGCGTGCTTCTCTGAGACGAGTAAATTTGACTTATGCAGATATAAGAGGTGCTAAACTATATGCAGCAGTTTTAGAAAATGCTATTTTAGATAATATAATATTTGATGATAAGACAGAAAATTTTCGTATTCATTGCCCTGAACAAGGGGCTTTTGTCGCATATAAAAAAGGTTTAGACAACCTAATTATAAAACTGTTGATACCTAGCGATGCTAGAAGAGTGTCTTCTACAATGAATTGTTGCAGATGCGACAAGGCTAAGGTTTTAGAAATAAAAAATTTTGAGGGGACAAAGTTTTTTGATGAAGCGTGGTCAACAGTAGCAGAAAATTTTTGTTATAAGTTGGGTGAATGGGTATATGCCGAAAATTTTAATGAAGATCGCTGGTATGATTCTACTGGTGGAATTCATTTCTGGATGACTGAAGACGAGGCTAAAGCTTATTAATTGTTTGTGAAAAGCTATATTTATAAAATAAATTTTGAGGAGATAAGAGTGAGAGTAGTTTTACTATGTAGATATGATGGAAGTGGTTATCATGGATTTCAAATCCAGCCAAATAACAACACTGTTCAAGAAGAAATAGAGAAAGCATTAAAAAAGATAAACAAAAAAAGATATAAGAGTATATATGAGTGGTCGGACTGATAGTGGGGTGCATGCTTATGGACAAGTACTTCATTTCGACACAGAATTGAATATCCCAAATGAAGCGTGGAAGAAAGCATTAAATGCTAATTTGCCAGCAGACATTAGAATTTTTGGTGTTACAACAAGTAATGAGGATTTTCATGTTAGATATAATAGTACAAGAAAGACTTACCATTATAAATTATATATAGGTCAAAATGTAGATCCGTTTTTGCTGAATTATGTTGGTCAACATAAATATAATTTTAATTTTGAAAAAGCTCAAAAAGGCACTTTGAATTATTTTATAGGAGAGCATGATTTTTTTCTTCATTTTGTTCAAAAAAATTCTAGTGTTGAAGATAAGATTAGAGAAATTTATTACTTTAATATGTATTATGATAAAAACCAGCCCACGTGTTATTAACTTTGATATTTGTGGAAATGGATTCTTATATAATATGGTGCGTATTATAATTGGTACTATTCAAGATGTAGCAGCTGGGAAATATGAAGCGGAATATGTAAAAGAGATTTTAGATAAAAAAGAACGAAAATTTGCTGGGCCAAAAAGCAGATGCAGCTGGTTTGTATTTAAAAAGAAGTTATTTATAATAACGAAGAAATCAATAAGTTTATAAAAAGAAGGATTGGCTAGATACGAAAAATATATAGAACTAGTAAAAAAATATGTATGGATTTTTTTGAAATAACAATCTTGGAGAACACTAAGTTATTGCTTGAGTAACTATAAAAAGTTTAAGTTTGAGAAACATACTGAAATTTGGTATAATGAAATGATGTTTTAAAGAAATGAGTATAGATAATGATAAAGTTTGACAATGTATTTTTTTCAAGTATAATAATTCTAAAAATATGACATTAGCAGATATAAGTTTTGAAGTACCAAGAGGTAGTTGGTTAACAATTCTTGGAGAAAATGGTAGTGGAAAGTCTACACTGATGAAACTGCTTTATGGGCAAAATTTGGCAACTAAAGGAAAAATTCTTTTTGAGAATAAAGAATATACAAAAGAAACATATAATGATATTCGTCAGAAGATTGCAGTTGTTTTTCAAAATCCAGATAATCAGTTTGTAGGAGCGACTGTTGAAGAAGATATAGCATTTGGATTAGAAAAATAAAAAAATCTCCTCGTGAGATGAAAATGGAGCAGATTATAGGTGAAGTATTAGATATAGTAGATATGAAAGATTACAGAAAAATTCGAACCAACTTCACTTTCAGGAGGCCAAAAACAACGAGTGGCTATTGCATCAGCACTAGCTTTGCGTCCAGAGGTTTTAATTTTAGATGAAGCGACAAGTATGCTAGATCCTGTTGCTAGAAAAATCGATATTAGGATATATAAAAAAATAAATAGAGAACAAAAACTTACAATTATATCTATAACTCACGATGCAGAAGAAAGTATTTATTCAGATAATATTATAATTTTTGGAAAAAAAGGAATAATCGTCTATAATGGAAGTTATAATTTTTTTATATAATGATATCAAATATATTGAGAAAAATACCATTTAGAGATACCTTTTTAGAGAGAATAAAGAATGAATTAAATACTTATTTAGATATAAAAAAACATGTTTGAAATAGAAGAAGATGAGAGGAGTGTAGTTGAAAAAGATATGCAAATTAATTTAAAAAGATGTTAGCTATATTTACAACGAAAAACTCCTTATGAGAAAAAAAGTATTAACTAATATTAATTTAACGATAGAAGAAGGCCGCTATACTGTCATAGTAGGAAAGACAGGAAGTGGGAAAGTCTACATTAATAGAGCATTTTAATGGTCTATTAATTCCGACAAGTGGAGAGGTTAATGTAGATGAAATGGTAATAGTAGCGCCTAAGAATAAAAAAGAACGTCGCGAATTAGCGAAGAAGTTACGAGAACTTCGAAAAAGTGTGTCTGTTCTTTTTCAATTTTCAGAACAGCAACTTTTTGAAACGACCGTGTTGAAAGATATTATTTTTGCTCCATTAAATTATGGAATAAGCGAAAAAGAAGCTATAGAAAGAGCGAAAGAATTGATATCCCTTGTAGGTCTAGATGAAAGTTATTTGGAAAAATCTCCATTTGAATTATCTGGTGGGGAAATGAGAAAGAGTAGCTCTTTGTGGCGTACTGGCCCTTGAACCTAAGGTATTGATTTTAGATGAACCAACTGTAGCTCTTGATTACAGAAGTCGTGAGGAAATAATGGATATGGTCAAAACTCTGCAAAAAGAGAAAAAAATGACTATAGTTCTTGTGACTCACAATATGGATTATGTCTTAAAGTATGCAGATATCGTCCATGTCATAAATTCTGGAGAAATAGCATTTTCTGGATTGCCAGAGGAGTTGTTTTCTAATAAAGAGTTATTAAAAGATAATTCACTAGAACTTCCCGAAATTTTGAAATTTTATTATCAGTTGAAAGAGCAAAATATTGATATAGGATTATTTCCTAGGGAATATAGAGAATTGACGAAATAGTTTAAAAAAATATGATAAAGAGGAAAAAAAGGAAAAATGAATAGTTCGTTGATAAGTAAGTATATACCGTTAAATACTATTATTCATAATTTAGATCCTCGAGTGAAATTATTTTTTTGTAATTTGTTATTTTATTGATGTTTTTATTGCACATAGTGTGGGTGAGTTATTAATCTTATCTTTGTTTTTAGTATTAGCGATTATATTATCTAAAACAAACATCGCCTTTTCTAATTGACAGTGTTAAAGCTATTCTATTATTAATAATATTTACTTCATTAGTTCATCTTATTTTTAATAAAAAGTGGGAATATTATTTTTAGAATTTTTATGCCTTTAAAAATCTATAGTGGAGCTTTTTATGGTATAGCACTTATCACAGTTCGTTTTGTACTTGTAGTTATGATGATGGTTGTATTTATGGGGACTACTTCACCGAGTGATATTACTCACGCTATAGAAAAGAGCCTAGGATTTTTGAGGAAAAATAGGAATTCCAATTTCTACATTTGCACTTGTATTGTCTATTTCTCTTAGATTTATTCCTACTATTTTAGAAGAAACTAATAGAATAATAAATGCTCAGGTATCACGTGGTTCAGATTTTAATGAAGGAACTTTAATTCAAAAAACTAAGAAATTCATTCCAATTTTGATTCCATTGTTTATCGGAACATTAAAAAGAGCGGATGAACTTGCGACTGCAATGGAAGTAAGAGGATATAGTACAACAACTATAAGAAGCAGATATAAAGAACTAAAATATAATAAGTTAGATTATTTAAGTTATATATTAATTATTCTGACTACAATATTTATAGTGATAATGTAATAAGGAGATTATATGGAAACTGAGATAATAAATATTTCTAAAAAGTAATAATAAAGAAGAAATATATAATAAATTGATTACTTACTACAAAGATAATAAACTTATTGCTATTCCAACAGAAACAGTCTATGGGTTAAGTGCAGATGCAACGAGTGATGAAGCTGTTTGTAAAATATACGAAGCAAAAGGTCGACCAAGCGACAATCCATTAATAGTTCATTTTTATGAAATGAATCAGCTTAATGATATAGTTGATTATCAAGATGAACGTGTAGACAAGTTAATAGAAAACTTTTGGCCAGGACCAATGACACTAATTTTGAATGCTAAAGAAAACAATGGTATCTCGAAGAAGGTTAGCGCAGGACTATCAACACTTGCGGTAAGAATGCCATCTAATAAGACGGCACGCCAGATTTTAAAGGAGACTAAAGTTTTATTAGCCGCACCTAGTGCGAAATACTAGTGGGAAACCATCTCCGACAAAATTTGAGCATGTTTATCATGACCTTAATGGTAAGATTGATGTTATAATTGAAGATGAAACAATCGGATATTGGTTTGGAAAGTACAGTAATAGATTGCACGAGAACACCTTTGGTTATCGCAAGACCAGGGGAGATAACTAAAGAGGACATTGAAGGAATTTTAGGTCTAGGTAGTGTTAAATACAATGATGAAGTAATGGTTGACACGCAAACTCCTATAGCACCTGGAATGAAATATCGTCATTATTCACCAGAAGCAGAGCTGTTATATTATGAAGATTCTTTAGAAAAAAAGCTTTTAGAATTTTTAAAAAACTAAAAAAATAAAAAAACAGGTTTTATAACTTATAAAAAGTAATGAGCATTTGTTTGAGAATCTAAATATATCTGTAAAAATATTTAGCAGATAATGAGAAAAAGTGTTGAACAATCTAATAAAAAAATTTATATAATATTCTAAGAGAGTTTGACGAAGAAAAAAAGTAGAAGAAATATATATTCTACCAATAAAAAGAAACTAAAGAAAATATTGCGTTATTGAATAGACTTAATAAAGCAATAAGTAGAAAAATAAAAAAATAGGAGATTTATAATGAAAAAAAGTTATATGTAGTAATACCTTGTTATAACGAAGAAGAGGTATTGTTTGAAACTGCAAAAAGATTAGAAATTAAAATGAATAATATGATGGATGAAGATTTAATTTCTAAGGACAGCCGTGTAGTATTAGTAAATGACGGTTCTAAAGATAAAACATGGCAGATGATTGAAGAACTTCATGAAAAAAATCCATTATTCAGTGGTATTAATTTAAGTAGAAACCGTGGGCACCAAAATGCTCTTTTAGCGGGGCTTATGACTGTTAAAGATCATTGTGATGTAAGTATCTCAATGGATGCAGATTTACAAGATGATATTAACGCGATGGATGAGATGATGAAAAAATATCTAGCAGGTTGCGATATAGTTTATGGAGTTCGTTCAGCTCGTACGACTGATACATTCTTTAAACGCTTCACTGCAGAAGCATTTTATCGCGTTATGGAAAAACTAGGTGCTAATACTGTTTTTAATCATGCTGACTATCGTTTAATGAGTAAACGTGCTTTAGATGGTTTAGCAGAGTTTAAAGAAGTAAACCTATTTTTACGTGGAATTGTTCCTATGATTGGATATCCAAATGATATCGTAACATATGAAAGAGCAGAGAGATTTGCTGGAGAAAGTAAGTATCCACTATCAAAAATGTTAGCTTTTGCTTTTGAAGGAATTACATCTTTATCTGTGAAAACTAATTAGATTCATTACAGTTGGTGGAGCATTGATGATTTTTATTGCTGCAATAGTATTCTTCTATACATTGTATAGTTACTTTGCAGGTTTTGCTAGACCTGGATGGTCAAGTATGATGATTTCAATGTGGTTTATTGGAGGAATGATTATGATTTCTCTTGGAATTGTTGGAGAATATGTAGGTAAAATCTACTTAGAGTCTAAAGAACGTCCAAGATTTATTGTTGAAAAAAATTCTTGAACGAAGAAAAAAAGTGAGAAATAATCTATGAATAAGGAAATATTTACTAAGTTATCTAATTTTTTTAGTGAAAAAAATAGTAGCTATTATATTTTTTTGTACTAATGGGTTTAAATACTTTATTGGTACTTTACAAAAAAACTGCAATATTTCCTAGCGATTATCAAGAAACATTATATTATAAATAGGATAATGCTATACTAAATATTATTTTTCTTTAATAATATTTAGTATAGTTATCTTAATATTAGTGAAGTATTTGAAAAAGATTATAAGTGTAAAACGACTTGTACTTCTTGTTATGATATATACTTTTTATTATAAGTATTTTTGTTTGCAATATTACGCCGGGATTATGTTCAGTTTGACCCGTTTCATGTAATTGATCAGGCTAATAACTTTTATTCGTGAAAAATTATAGTGGACTTGATAAAGGAGATAATTATTTATATATCTATTCACATCAAATTACAACGGTATTTATTTTTTTCAAATAATATTATCTTTATTTGGAAGAGCAACATTTATTCTTTTATATAATGCAAAGTTTTTTTCTATAAGTTTTATAATTTTTTTATGTTGTATAAAAATTGCGAATATACTTTTTGAGGATGAAGATACCAATTATATTGTTGTCATATTAGGTGCGTTATGTTTTCCACTTATTTTTTTATGTAGCTTTTTGTTTATGGCTTTATTACCTGGAATGTTTTTTTAACGCTTGTTGCATATTATTATTTTATAAAGTATACAAAAGAAAAAAACATTGGTATCAGCTTGTAATAAGCGCCTTAAGCACCAACTTAGCAATACTTCTAATTGGTAATAATTTAATACACTTGTTGGCAATTTTTGCAGTAGCTGTAATTTATTTTATTCGTAATAAGGATTGGAAGATAATTGCATTTATCTTAAGTTGTGTATTTTTAATGAGTGCGTCAAAGAGTGTTATTACAAATTATTATGAAGTGAAAAGCCAAAAAGAAATCGCTGAAGGAGTTCCAAAAATTACTTGGATAGCTATGGGAATGCAAGAAGGTGAACGTGAGGCTGGTTGGTGGAATAGGTTTAATTATGATATTATGCCCGAAGAGGAGTATGATACAAAACGCATTACTGAAATTTCTAAAACCTCAATGAAGCAGAGGTTAAATGTTTTTCGTGATAATCCAAAATATGCTTTAGATTTTTATCAAAGGAAATATGAAAACCAATTTATAGAGCCTACGTTTCAAAGTTTATTAGTAACAGCACCACAGCGAAACTTTAGTAATGAAACAACACTTGAAAAGATTAGAGACTTTTTTTGTTAAACAGATTTATTTTTAATCACACACACACTGTTTTAGAATTTATAATGAAAGTATTTCAAGTTTTTGTTTATTTATTTACATTTGTTTTTTTACGGTTGTTATGTATAAACGAAAAAAATGAAATTTTTTTGCTATTATACCTATTGCTTTTTATAGGTGGAACATCATTTAATATGATTTGGGAAGCGAAGAGTAGATACATTTTCCCATATTTTGTATTTTTTTAATTCCACTTGCAGCTTATGGTTTAGTAATTGTTAGAAATAAAAATAAAAAGAGTATAAAAAAATTAAAAGAGGAAAAAGATGAAAAAAAGTACTATATAGCACTTTAGCGGTTCTTACTTTAAGTTTTACAGTACCACAAATAGTGTTGGCGAATGATGTTTATGTACCTTTTGGTGAAAGGAATTATTCAGAGGCTGAAAGTGGTGAGAAAATAAACTTTGAAGACTTGAACTTAAAAGAAGCATTGCTAGAGTATTATAAATTTCATATAGATAAGAAGTATAAAGGAAAAAGACATTACGGTTGGGATGATGAAGCAGTTTACTAGTTTGTCATTACCATGGATGAATATTTTCTCGCTTCAAGGGCTAGAACATGCAACTAACCTGAAAAGTTTAAATCTTTCTAATAATTTTATAGAGGACTTAAAGCCATTAGAAAAAAATTAACAGAATTGGAAGATTTAAACTTAACTAATAATAAAATAAAAAAATCCAGAAAGTTTAGGAAAAGCTTACGAAGTTAAGACAATTAGTTCTTCGTAAAAACTTAATGAATAACTTAGATTTTATGAATAATCTAAATGTTGAATCATTAGACATTTCGATGAACGGTGTATTAAAAAGATTATATACCTAATAACTTAAAAGCTTGATAATATTCGCAGTCTAAATATATCTGGAATTGGCTTTGACAATATTTCTTTTTTAAAGAAAGTGCAGTTAAACTAGAAAGTCTTATTGCTGAAAAAAATGCTATAAAAAGATTTAAGCCCACTAGCCGAATTAAAGACTTTGCGTACACTTTGTATTTGGATAGAAATGATATACGTGATATAAGCCCGTTGAAAAAAATTTAGATAATCTTGAAGAATTATTACTATAAAAAAATAATCTTGAGGATATTTCAGTATTAGCTGGGAAAAAAATATTTATATCGTTTGATGCTAAATGAAAATCTAGGTTTAAAAAGATATTAGTGCTTTGAAAAACTGTTGATCATTTAGCAAGTTTAGATATTTCTGATACTGGGGTAAAAAGATATAACGCCTTTAAATAATCATAAGTATCTTTACTATGTTGCAGTAAAAAAACACAAAAAAATTAGCAACAGTGATTTGGATAAATTTGAAGCAATTAATATGGCTGTAAAAAAAGATAACGATATTGATAAAACTCTAGAGATAGTAAAAAAACAGAAGCAGCCAAATACTTTAGTATCAAAAAAACTATATATTTATGTTATTGATTGTCTTAATAACTTTTTAGTGGTATAAGAAGTTATTGGAGAAGGAATAAGTAAAATATTTAGATAGTTTGAATAGTTAGAATAAAGAAAATTTATTTCTAAATTTTTCCTCTTGAAATTGAAGTAGTCTTTTGTGCTAGAATTACATTAATGAATAAAAATACATATGTACTTAGGATACGATATATGGCTAACTTATTTTAGAGAGGGTATGGTGCTGGAAATACCTATAAGTGTTATATGTTACTACCTTGTTTATAGTATGAAAGTTAGCAAGCTTTAATTGCATTATGAGGAAGTATTTACTTCGAACTTGGGTGGTACCACGAAATTATTCGTCCCTTCTTTAGCATAGGCTAGAGAAGGGCTTTTTATTTTGTGTAACAAATATATGTAAAGCTAAGTATTCATGTAAATAAAAGGAGATTTTTATAATGGCAAAATTAGTTTTTCCTGATGGAAATGTTAGAGAATATGATAATAAAACAGCGTTAGAAATTGCAGAGAGTATTAGTATCAGTCTTAAGAAAAAAGTTATTTCAGCGAAATTAGATGAAGACTATATCGAGTTGAACAAACCAATTACAAAAGATGGGCACTTAAAACTTATTGTTGCTGATGATGAAGACCAAGATTCATTATATGTACTTCGCCACTCTTCAGCACACTTGCTTGCACAAGCACTGAGAAGATTATATGGGAAAGATGTTCATTTTGGTGTTGGGCCAGCAATCGATGGTGGATTCTACTATGACTTTGATTCAGAATACAAAATAAGTGAAGAAGACTTTAAAAATATTGAAAAAGAAATGAAAAAAATAATTAGTGAAAATGTTGCTATTGAAGGACGTGAGGTTAGTCGTACTGAAGCGTTAGAAATTTTTGCAGCAGACCCATATAAAGTTGAATTAATTAATGACCTTCCAGAAGATGAAGTAATTACTGTTTACACTCAAGGTGATTTTGTTGATCTTTGTCGTGGAGGACATGTAGCTTCTACTTCTAAAATTAAAGAATTTAAACTTTTATCAGTAGCAGGAGCTTATTGGCGTGGAAATAGTGATAATAAGATGTTACAACGTATTTATGGAACAGCTTATTTCACTAAAGAACATTTAGAACAACACTTAGTAAGGTTACAAGAAGCTCGTGAACGTGACCATAGAAAACTAGGTAAAGAATTAGGAATCTTTACAACAAGTCAAAAAGTAGGAGCAGGTCTACCACTTTGGTTACCAAATGGTGCTACTATCCGTCGTACAATCGAAAGATATATCGTCGATAAAGAAGTAGAACTTGGATACGATCACGTTTATACACCAGTTTTAGGGTTCTAAAGATTTATATATTACAAGTGGACACTGGGATCACTATCAAGAAGATATGTTCCCACCAATGGAAATGGATCATGAAACAATGGTTCTTCGTCCAATGAACTGTCCACACCATATGATGGTTTACAAAAATGAGCGTCACTCATACCGTGAATTACCTATTCGTATTGCTGAACTTGGTATGATGCACCGTTATGAATCAAGTGGGGCAGTAAGTGGGCTTCAACGTGTTCGTGGAATGACTCTTAATGATGCACATATTTTTGTTCGTCCAGATCAACTTAAAGATGAGTTCAAATTAACAGTAGGATTAATAGAAGAAGCATATAAAGATTTAGGAATTACTAACTTTAGCTATCGTTTATCTTATAGAGATCCAGAAAATACAGAAAAATATTTTGATGATGATGTGATGTGGAATAATGCACAGCAAATGTTAAAAGAAACTGCAGACGAGTTAGGTCTTGATTATGTTGAAGCAGAAGGAGAAGCTGCTTTCTACGGACCAAAACTTGATGTTCAAGTAGAAACTGCAATAGGAAAACAAGAAACATTATCAACAATTCAACTAGATTTCTTATTACCAGAACGTTTTCGAATTGGAATACATTGGAGAAGATGGTAAAGCACATCGTCCAGTAGTGATTCACCGTGGTATTGTATCAACAATGGAACGTATGGTTGCCTTCTTATTAGAAGAATACAAAGGAGACCTTCCGACATGGTTAGCTCCAAACCAAGTGCGAATTATTCCTGTAAATAATGATTACCACTATGATTATTCTAAAGAAATCATGCAAGAACTTAAAAAAGCTGGTGTAAAAGTAGCTATCGATGATAGAGATGAAAAACTTGGATATAAAATTCGTGAAGCTGCTAACAAAAAAATACCTTATACTCTAGTAATAGGGGATAAAGAAGTAGAAAATAAAGGGAGTTAATGTTAGAACATTTGGTTCTCATGACCAAAAAAAGAAGAAAGCTTTGTTGAATTTAAAGAAAATATTTTTAAAAAGAGATTAATGAAAGATTAATCGAAAAAAACGCATAATAAAAAAGAAAAATAAAGAGGAAGAGGAGTCTTCTTCCTCTTGCCTTGGAGGAAATATATGTTATCACAATTAACAAAAGAAATACTTGATGGAGAAATCAAAGTAACTATTAAAACAACTCATGGAGACATGGCATTTAAGCTTTTCGAAAAAAAGATATTCCTAAAGCAGTAGAAAATTTTGTAACACATGCAAAAAACGGATATTATAATGGAATAATATTCCACCGTGTTATAAAAGATTTTATGATTCAAGGAGGAGACCCAACAGGAACTGGTATGGGGGAGAATCAATCTGGGGTAATAGTTTTGAAGATGAATTTTCAATGGATTACTTCCACTTTTATGGAGCTTTAAGTATGGCAAATGCAGGTCCAAATACAAATGGTAGCCAATTCTTTATTGTTCAAAATAATCACCTAGATGCAAGAACTTTGGATGCATTAGAACAAGGTGGTTGGCCAGAAGAAGCTGTTAAAGGATATGCTGAAGTAGGTGGAACACCTCATTTAGATCATCGTCATACAGTTTTTGGTCAATTACTTGAAGGCGCAGAAACTTTAGAAAAAATTGCAGCAGTGGAAACTGGGAGCTCAAGATAAACCAGTAGAAGAAGTTGTTATTGTTGGAATAGATGTAGAATAGAAGATAATTAAAGATAGATTTGCAGTCAAATTTATATTTTGATGCTAATTTATCTTTTTTATTATTCTGTAAAAAAATACTTTTATTATAACTAGCCTTATGGTATAATTATGAAAGTTTGAATAAAAGAGGATAGACTTTTATCAATCTAATTAATAATATAATATTAAGGAGAAAAAAGATGACACAAGAGTCAAGAGTAAAACCAGTCTTAGATGTTCATGAGAAGCCGAGTATCGGGCTTTGGATTACACTAAGTTTGCAACATTTATTCGCAATGTTTGGGGCAACAGTTCTAGTACCGATTTTAACAGGATTACCAGCTAGTACAGCACTGACAACATCAGGTATTGGGACATTAACGTATTTATTAATAACACGCGGAAAAATTCCAGCATATTTAGGATCATCATTTGCATTTATTAACCCAATTATAGTTTTATCAACTACACATAATGTAGAGACAGCTATGCTTGGTGCTTTCTTAGCCAGCTTAGTTTACGGTGTAGTAGCAATGTTTATCTATAAATTCGGTGTTAACTGGTTATTAAAACTTTTACCACCAGTTGTAGTAGGGCCAATTATTATTGTTATTGGATTAGGTCTTGCACCAACAGCAATTGATATGGCTATGAACAAAACTGTTGATGGCGCAAAAGTCTATGATTTGAAATACTTTTCAGTAGCACTTATTACACTACTAATTACAATTATTTGTGCGGTAGCTTTAAGAGGATTTGCTAAACAAATACCAGTATTATTAGGAATTGTATTTGGATATATAGTAGCGGTTATAGCAGGGCTAGTAAATTTCCAACCTGTTATAGATGCTCCATGGTTTAGCTTACCTAAATTTACAGTACCATTTGTAACTTACACACCAGAATGGAATATAGCTGCCCTTGCTATGGTACCTATCGCGATTGTAACTATTAATGAACATATAGGCCATCAAATGGTATTATCAGAGGTAATTGGGCGTAATGTTCTGAAAGATCCAGGGTTACATCGTTCAATTTTAGCAGATGGAACGGCAATGATGTTTGCATCATTATTAGGTGGACCGCCAAGTACAACTTATGGTGAAAATATTGGAGTTCTTGCTATTACTCGTGTGTTCTCGGTATTTGTTTTAGGTGGAGCAGCCGTATTTGCACTTATATTAAGTTTTGTAGGTAAATTTTCTGCTTTAATTTCTACTATTCCATCACCAGTTATGGGAGGAGTATCAATTTTATTATTTGGTATCATTGCCTCAAGTGGACTTAGAATGTTAGTTGATGAAAGTAGATTTAAGTATTAACAGAAACTTAGTTATTTCATCGGTAATTATCGTTCTTGGAGTAGGTGGAGCAATGTTAAAATTTGAAAGTATTCATTTTGAATTACCTGCAATGGCCTTAGCTGCAATAAGTGGTGTTTTTATTAAATGCCTTCTTACCTAAAAAAAGAAAAAAATAATAAAAATAATTAAAGAGGTAGTTGCTAAAAGGTTTGACTACCTCTTTTTAATCTGATATAATTTACAAAGGTAAATAAAAATTGTGTAAGGTGAGAATCTTACCTTATTTTTTTAATTTTTTTATTATAAAAATATTTTTTTAAAGGAGTACTAAATTGAAAAAAATTATCTGCACTTTTATTAGGTTTTGCGGGTATGTTTGTTTTATCTGGATGTTCGGCGCAAGATAGAAGTGGAACATTCTATGAAACATTTGTAAAACCAATGGATATATCTTTAAGCAAAATCCATGACTATGTTGGTAGTTGGGGATGGTCAATTGTTATAATTACTTTAATTATACGTATTATAATTTTACCATTCATGTTAAAAAACTATAAAGCTCAAAATGAAGCACGTCGTGGGCAAGAGCTAGCTCGTCCAGAATTAGAAGTGGTTCAAGCTAAGCAAAAAGAAGCTCGTGAGAAAAGAAGCTCGTGCAATCTCTAATGAAGAAAAAACGCAGGCAAGAGCTGAACTTATGGAACTTCAAAGAGAACAAATGGCGATTATGAAAAAATATAATGCAATGCCGCTAACTGTTGGTGGATGTTTACCATTATTAATTCAAATGCCATTCTTAACAGGATTATTTTTCACATTATCTAACCCGTTGTATTCAGCAGGAATCATTGATTCAACATTCTTAGGAGTGTTTAGTCTAGGGACTAGATCATACATACTACCTGTAATTGCATTTATAGTGTATGCAATTCAAACGCGTTTAGCAATGAGAATGACACCACAAGTTACACAACCTGGTCAAGAGCAACTTCAAGGTCAAATGCAAATGATGCAATGGCTGAGTCCAGTAATGATTGCTGTATTCTCATTCTGGGTTGCAGGAGCGGTAGCCGTGTATTATATTGTAGGGGGAGTATTCTTAATATTCCAAACGTACTTAGGACATAAAATTTATCCACCGTACAAACCTGAAAAACAAAAGAAACAAGCATTTGATCCAAACAAAGTAACACTTGTTTCTAGTAATAAGAAAAAAGAAAAAATAATTAGTATAGGAATCTTGAAGAAATTCAAGATTCTTTTCTTCACTTAAGAATAGAGGAAGGAGAAAAATCAATAAAAAATTTAAATAATGGTTGACGAGTATAGTTATATATGTTAGAATTGTAATGTTGAGTAGCTCCTAAAATAGCTACTACAACCGCACGTGTAAGGTAACAAAGTGAGCAATCCACCTTATATGGCGAGTCTTAGTAAAAAATATTTAAGGAGGTGCAGATATGTACGCAGTAATTAAAACAGGTGGAAAACAACTACGTGTTGAAGAAGGACAAACAATCTTAGTTGAAAAATTAGCAGCTGAAGTTGATTCTACAGTTACTTTTGACGAAGTAGTATTAGTAGGTGGAGAAACTACTAAAGTTGGTGCTCCTTTAGTAGCTGGTGCGACAGTAACAGCTAAAGTAGTTGCTCAAGGTAAAGGTAAAAAGATCACAGTATTCAAATACAAACCTAAGAAAAACAATCACCGTAAATTAGGTCACCGTCAACCATTCACTAAATTAGTAGTTGAAAAAATTAACGCTTAATTATGATAAAGGTTGAAATAAAAAAAGAAGTTGAAATTATTAAACAAGTTACCGTTGATGGGCATGCAGATTATGCAGAGCATGGTTCTGATATAGTTTGTGCAGGAGTATCAGCAGTAGTTTTTGGATTAATAAATGCAGTAGATGAGTTAGATGAAGATGTTCAGTTTGATATTTCAGCGAATGAAGATGAAACAGGCCATTTAACATATAGATCATTAAAATCTACAGATAGAGAACAACTTCTGTTAAATGCAATGATGGTTGCATTAAAAACTATAGAAGAAAATTATTCAGATTATATAACTATCGAAAGTAAGAGAGGTGAACTAGAGATGATGTTAAAATTAAATTTACAATTCTTCGCATCTAAAAAAGGGGTAGGTTCTACTAAAAACGGACGTGACTCTGAATCAAAACGTTTAGGTGCTAAAAGAGCTGATGGTCAGTACGTAACTGCAGGTTCTATACTATACAGACAACGTGGAACTAAAATTTGGCCAGGAACTAACGTAGGAAAAGGTGGAGATGATACACTATTTTCACTAGTTGATGGTGTTGTACGTTTCGAAAGATACGGACGTAGCCGTAAAAAAGTTTCTGTATATCCACAAGCATAAGATAACAAAAGATACTTACATTTATTGTAGGTATCTTTTTTTATTAAAAATAATTAAGTTTTGATAATTAAAATTATTATAACTGGAATCATTTTTTTATAATAATATTTTAACTATTGCCTTTAAAAATTTTTAGTTGTACTTTTTAAAAATTTATGTGGTAAAATCTATTTGTGCATTTAATGATGTACTTAACATATATTAGGAGGACAAAAAAGTGTCAGCACTTTGGCAAGAAATTTTATTTTCTTTTTTAGGAGGTCTGGGGTTATTTCTATTTAGTATTAAATATATGGGAGACGGACTTCAATTAATAGCCGGAGATAAGATGAGATATGTTTTTAGATAAATATACATCTAAACCTCTGATGGCAGTATCTAGCCGGAATTATTGTTACTATACTTATTCAATCAAGTACGGGAACAATAGTTATTACAATAAGTTTAGTAGGAGCAGGATTATTAAAAACTAAACAAGCAATTGCTATAGTTATGGGTTCTAATATTGGAACAACATTAACATCATTTATTATAGGTTTTAATATTTCAAAATACTCACTACCATTAATTTTTATAGGAGCAGCGTTTTTATTCTTTACTCGAGCTAAATTAATAAACAATATAGGGCGTGTAATTTTTGGATTTGGTGGGATTTTCTATGCTTTAAAAATGATGTCAACAGCCATGGGCCTATGAGAGATATGGCGTGGTTCCAAAATATTCTTGTGCATATTGATGATAGTGCTTGGGTCGGAGTTGGAGTTGGTACATTATTAACAGTTCTTATCCAATCATCGGCAGCTACAATTGCGATTTTACAAAACTTATATGCTGATGCAGCTTTAAATCTTAATGGAGCATTACCAGTGTTATTTGGAGATAATATCGGTACGGCCATTACGACAGCAGCATTAGCAATGGTAGGAAGTAATATTGCGGCAAAACGTGTAGCAGCATCTCACGTATTGTTTAATGTGATTGGAACTATTATATGTTTAATAGCTCTAGTACCATATACGGCATTTGTTTCTTATTTAGAAACTACATTTGGTCTAAATCCAAAGATGACAATTGCAACAGCACATGGTACATTTAATATTCTTAATACGGTATTACAATTCCCATTCATTTGGTTATTAGTAATTGTTGTAACTAGGTTGATTCCAGGGGAAGATGAGCAAATTAAATACAGTACACAGTACCTAGACAAATCGCTTATTTCTAGTGCGCCAGCGGTCGCACTAGGTCAAGTACAAAAAGAATTTATTGAGATGCTTATTTTATCTAAAAAAAGTTTACGTAATTCTGTAGAGTATTTCATGACTCGAGACGAATCTTTGAATGAAAAAGGTGAGACATACGAAGAAGCAATTAATAACTTTGATGAGCAAATGACAGATTATTTAACTCTATTGTTTAGAGAAAAATTAAGTCCAAAAGAAGGGCAAGCAGCGTCAATTTTATTAGACGGAACACGTGATATTGAAAGAATTGGAGATCATGCACGTGATATTGTTACTTCGGTAAATTATCAAATTAAGAAAAAATTAAAATTCTCTGATGATGCAAAAGCAGAAGTTCAAGAGATGTATGAATTATGTAATGACATTATTTCTAAAAAAACAATTAAATCACTAGAGGAAAATAACATTGCAATAGCAGGAGCAGCATTAGCAGCTTGTGAGAATATATATGCGTTAGAAAAAGCAGCGCGTAAAAAACATACAGAACGTATGAAAGATGGAGATTGTGAAATTCCAGCAGGAGTAGTCTATATGGACTTAATTCAACACTTTACGAGAGTATGTGAACACGCAAGAAATATTCTAGAAAAAAATTCAAGGAAATATATAGAATGTCTAATAAACAAAAAAATATTTTTATATTATTTATTATTTTTTTATACTGATAATACTTATTTTATACAAGTTATATCAGATACAACTAACTTAATATTCTAAATAGTGTTAGTTAAATATATTAAATCTTTAATAAAAAAAGAGAAGTGATTCAGAAAAAAATTGATTTTTAGTGACTCACTTCTCTTTTTTCTTTCTAAATAAAAAGTATTCATGATATAATAAAAATAGTCGATTTATATAAAGAAATAGAAATAAAAGCGTTGAAAGGAAATAAAGATGTTTCAAGATAAAAAAATATATACAACACAGTGGGCTGGAAAAGAATTAACTGTTGAATTAGGAGAAATGGCTCGTCAAGCCAATGCGGCAGTTGTTGTAAAATACGGAGATACTGTTGTTTTAACTACAGCGGTAGCATCAAAAGAAGCAAAAGATGTAGATTTCTTTCCATTAACAGTTAATTATGAGGAAAAAATGTATGCAGTTGGAAAAATACCTGGAGGATTCTTGCGTCGTGAAGGGCGTCCAGGAACAGAGGCTACATTAGCAGCTCGTTTAATAGATAGACCGATAAGACCATTGTTTGAAGATGGTTTTAGAAATGAAGTTCAAGTTATTTCAACAGTATTATCAGTAGAATATGATTGTGATCCAGTTATGGCAGCTATGTTAGGTAGCTCATTAGCTTTATCTGTTTCTAATATTCCATTTAAAGGCCCTATCGCAGGTGTTACTGTTGGATATGTTGATGGAGAATATGTAATTAATCCAAACGTAGAACAATTTGAAAAATCAAAAATAGACCTTAAAGTTGCTGGTACAAAAGATGCGATTAATATGGTTGAAGCAGGAGCAGAAGAAGTTTCAGAAGAAGTAATGCTAAATGCAATTATGTTTGGTCATGAAGAGATTAAGCGTTTAATAGCTTTCCAACAACAAATAGTTGATGAAATCGGTCAAGAAAAAATGGAAGTAGAGTTAAAAGTTATTGATGAAAATATTTATAATGAAGTATTGGACTTATCATTAACAGAAATGAAATCTGCAATTGCCATTAAAGATAAACAAGAGCGTGATGAAGCAATATCTGTTGTTAAGGAAAGAGTACTTGCAGTCTTTTGAAGAACGTGTAACAGATGAAGATGAATTAGATATTGTAAAAGAAGCAAAATTATCATTGGATAAAATTGTGAAAGATGAAGTTCGTCGTGAGATTACAGAAGATAAAGTTCGTCCAGATGGTCGTGCATTAACAGAAATTCGTCCATTAGCATCACGTATTGATGTGCTTCCAAGAACTCATGGGTCAGCGTTATTCACTCGTGGGCAAACTCAATCACTAGGTGTAGTAACATTAGGTAACTTATCTGATGAGCAAATTATTGATGATTTAACTCAAGAAGAAAACAAGAGATTTATGCTACATTATAACTTTCCAGCATTTTCTGTAGGTGAAGTAGGATTTAGTCGTGCACCAGGACGTCGTGAGATAGGACATGGTGCATTAGGAGAACGTGCATTAGCGCAAGTTATCCCTTCAAAAGAAGATTTCCCATATACTATTCGTATTGTATCGGAAATCTTGGAATCAAATGGTTCAAGTTCTCAAGCAACTATTTGTTCAGGATCTATGGCGCTTATGGCAGCAGGTGTACCAATTAAAGCACAAGTAGCAGGAATAGCTATGGGTCTTGTAAAAAAAGATGAACACTATACTATTTTAACTGATATACAAGGTATGGAAGACCACCTAGGAGATATGGACTTTAAAGTAGCTGGTACATCAGAAGGTATAACAGCACTTCAAATGGATATAAAAATTGAAGGGTTAAGCGAACAAATTTTAAAAGAATCATTAGAACAGGCGCGTGTAGGAAGATTACAAATCTTAGATCATATGAATAATATTATTTCTGAGCCACGTGAAGAAGTTTCTACTTTCGCACCTAAGATTAAAATTATTAGAATTAAACCAGAGAAAATCAAAGATGTTATCGGTTCTGGTGGTAAAGTTATTAATGAAATTATTGAAAAAAACTGGAGTTAAAATTGATATTGAACAAACAGGGGAAGTATTTATTTCATCTCCTGAAATAGATGGAATTAATAAAGCTATCGAAATTATTGAAAATATAACTCGTGAGGCAGAAGTTGGAGAAGTTTATTTGGCAGAAGTCAAACGCATTGAAAAATTTGGAGCTTTCGTAGAATTATTCCCAGGAGTAGATGCATTAGTTCATATTTCTAAACTATCAGCTGAACGTGTAAATAAAGTAGAAGATGTTGTTAAAATTGGAGATACGTTAAAAGTTAAAGTTATAAAAAAATAGATGAGAAAGGCCGTGTAGACGCGACAGCTCATTTCTAGGAGATAATATGGAATTATTTGAAAAAGAACGTCGAGGAATATATGTCTATTTCAAAAGTTTTAAAGATTTAAGTAAATTAGAAAAGTATGGAAATTTTATTTCTTATTCTAAAAGGGGACGTTATGCGTGTATATATGTTGATGAAAAATCGAATGGATAGCATAATAGAAGACTTAAAGAAAAAAAGAAATTTGTAAAGAAAAATAGAAATTTCGGAAATGTCTAACTTACATTTAAGTTTCGAAAAATCTAGAAAAAAATGTCCAAACAACATGAAATTTCATAGAGTTAGAAATATATAATTTAGGGGAGACAAGCTAAAGGCAAAATCTCCCTTATTTATTGGGTATATCTTAATAAGACATATATGACTATAAAAACTTGATAATTATTATATTAGAGTGAGGAATAATGAGAGTTATAGCTGGTAAATATAAATCTATCAAATTAAATTCGGTTGATGGGATGAACACACGTCCAACAACAGACAAAATAAAAGAAAATCTATTCAATATGTTACATTGTGACGGACGCATTCTTGATCTTTTTGGAGGAACAGGTGCTCTAGGAATAGAAAGCTTGAGTAGGGGCGCAGAGCATGCAGTGTTTATTGATGGCAGTAGTAGTGCAATAAAAACGATACATTCAAATATAGAAAAGTGCCGTATTCCAAAGAATAATTATGATGTTTATAGGAACGACTATAAACGTGCATTAAAAATCTTAGGAAAAAAAGAAGAAAAATTTGATTTGATTTTTTTAGATCCACCGTATGATAAAGGATTAATTAATCTTGCTTTAAAAATCTATATTAGAGAATAATGTCTGTAATAAACATTGTTTAATAGTATGTGAAAAAAAGTAAAGATGAAAAATATCTCTATTGAATCGGTAAACTTAGAAATAGTAAAAAGAAAAAGAATATGGGATTACTGATATAGTAATCTTTGAATATGTGGAGAAATAGTAATGAAGAAAAAAATTGCAATTGTACCAGGAAGTTTTGATCCAATAACTTATGGGCATATTGATATAATAACTAGAAGTGCTCAATTATTTGATGAAGTTATAGTAGCAATTTTAGTTAATCCTGATAAAAAAATATTTATTTACATTAGAAGAAAGAAAAAACATGATACATGAAACGATAAAAAGGTTTAGATAATGTAAGAGTGGATTCTTTTTCAGGATTATTAGTAAATTATGCCAAAAAAAGTTGGTTCAAGTGTTATAGTAAGAGGACTTAGGAGCGGTATCAGATTTTTGAGTATGAGATGCAGCTAACATTTATGAACAAAGCACTAGATAACGATATAGAAACTTTTTATATGATGGCTAATAAACAATATTCATTTATCAGTTCTAGTATAGTAAAAGGTGTTTCTGGTTTTGGTGCAGATTTATCAAAATTTGTTCCAAAAAATGTTGAAGAAAAATTAGAGAAAAAGATGAAAGAGAGAAAGTAATAGTGAATAAAATCCTTTTTTTACTGGAGGAGGCTCTGCAGGGACATGTGTCAGTTAATGTAGCACTTATTCCAGAATTTAAAAAGAATGGCTACCAAATCTCATATATTGGTAGCAAAAAAAGGGATAGAGAAGGAAATGATAGAAAAAATTTCAGGTGTAAAGTACCATGAAATTAGTTCTGGAAAATTAAGAAGATATTTTTCTTGGGAAAACTTTATAGACCCATTTAAAGTTTTAAAAGGGATAATAGATTCCATTTTTTTATTTTAAAAAAAGGAAAAAAACCAGAGTTTGTTTTTTTCAAAAAGGTGGATTTGTTAGTGTACCTGTTTGTTTAGCAGCTAGAATTTTTAAAAAAATTCCAGTTGTACTTCATGAATCAGATTTAACTCCAGGACTTGCCAATAAGATTAATATTAAGTTTAGTAATCATATTTTTTTACGACTTTTTGAAGATACTTTAAAGTATTTACCAAAAGGCAAAAGCAAAGCTTAATTGGAGCTATTGTACGAGATGATATTTATACTGGAGATAAAGAAGAAGGCTATAAATTCTGCGAGTTTAACAGAGAAAAAAACCTGTTATTTTTAGTAATGGGAGGCTCATTAGGTTCTAAAAATATTAAATGATTATATATGGAATAATATAGAAGAACTAACAAAAAAATATCAAATTATACACTTAGTAGGAAAGAACTTACTAAATAAAGATATAAAAAGCAGAGGGTATTGTCAGTATGAGTTTTTATCAAAAGAGTTATTTGATGTATTTCAAATAGTTGATTTTACTATCTCGCGTGCTGGAGCAAATGCTTTATATGAATATTTAGCTTTAGAAAAAGCCAGCTATATTGGTTCCATTAGGTACTAATCAAAGTAGAGGAGATCAAATAGAAAATGCTCGTTTCTTTGAAAAAAATAGCTTTGCTAAAGTAGTGTCAGAAGAAGAATTTGCATCATTAAAATGTAAGTGAGATAGATGATTTTTATAACAATCTGGCTCAATATAAAGATGCGATGAAAAAGATATAAAGAAGAAAAGAAAGTTATAAATAGTGTAGATGACTTTTATAAGAAGATTTTTAAAGATAGTAGGAGGTAAAAATGTAAAATGAGGAACATTAAGATTTTTTTACTTACTTGAAAAATAATACTATTCTTATTGCTAGTATTTGTAGCTGTATACTATCCAACTAATGAGTTTGATGTAATAACATCAAACTTACTACAAATAAAAATATTAGGTCAAACAGCTAAAAATTATATCTACAATTTTTTTAATGATAAGATATTACTTTTTAATTATGGTGTTATTGTCTGCATTTTTGTTCTGGATAAAAAGAAGCAAAAAGCAATATTTATATTTTTTTAGTGCAGGTTTTGGTGGATTAATTTTATTTATCATCAAATATACAGTCCAAAGGGTAAGACCATTACCAGAAGTATTTAGTGGCTATAGTTTTCCGAGTGGGCACTCAACAATAATCGTTGTATTTTTCTTGTCATTATTGTTTATAATCAATAAGAAAGAAATTTTATCGATGTTAGCCACATTTGCAATAATAGCTGTACCGATATCTAGAGTAGTGCTAGGTGCACATTTTTTGAGTGATGTTGTTGCTGGGTTACTGTTAGGAAGTATAGTTGTTGATTTTATGAAGGTATATTATAAAAAAATATATAACATAATAAGAAGTATTGTAGGGGAAAATAAATGGATAAGTTAAAAAGAAAAAGAGGGAGTTGTTGCAGTAGGCTTAGCGGTTATACATTTTGTACTTTGGTACTACTTTTGCCTATATTAAATATAAAGATGTTGCTGTAAAAGATTATAAATATATACTAGGTTTGCCTGAATGGTTTTTTTCTACAGTTCTGTAGTAGTAAGTATATTCATAATAATTTTTAGTAGTTATTTTTTTACAAATCTATTATTTAATAAAGAGATAAAAAGAGGAGAAAAAAATAATGAAATATGATGTAGATTATAAAAATTATTATGTTATTTGGAGTTATCTTTTTTTAGCATAATTCTATTACCTTTAGTTTTTAAATAGAGCTGCTAAGAATCATCATGGTGGATTTTTTTGAAAAAAATATTATTTAGCTGATAGAAGTGTTAGTGGAATAGTATTAGCTATAACTTTAATGTCTACATATGGTTCTGCTTCTACATTTTTAGGTGGTCCTGGTGTGGCATATAAATTAGGTTATGGATGGGTTCTTCTTGCAGTCATTCAGGTAGTTACTGGGTATTTTGTTTTGCTTGTACTCGCTAAAAAATTTAAAGCTGCAGCTCAAAAAAATAAAATGCAATAACTATTAGTGAATATTTAAAAAAATAGATATAAATCTAAGGTGGTTGCTTACTTGTCAACATTGGCAATGATTGTCTTTTTAATTGCTGCTATGTCAGCTCAGTGGGTTGGCGGAGCAAAACTCCTTGCAGCTTTTATGGGAATTAATTATAAAACAGGAATTGTAGTAATCTCAATTATAATTATTTTTTTGTGTAGTTTTTGGTGGATTAAAAAAATATTTTAATTACAGATATGATTCAGGGGTTAATTATGATTTTTCTCTACTATTATATTACTGTATTCAGTAATTAGTTATGGTGGTGGAATAGAGAATATTACTAACAATCTATTAAGCATAAACGAGAAAGATTTTAACTCCTTTTGGTGCAAATGGAAGTTTAACACCAAGTTATGTATCGTCATTCTGGGTTTTAGTTGGTGTTGGGGTTATAGGTATACCTCAAATAGCTATTAATTCGATGCTTTATAAAAACAAAAGAAGTTTGAAACAATCGATAATTATTGGAAGTATTGTAATCTTCATAGTTATGTTTGGAGTTCACTTGATTGGAGTTATGGCGCGAGGAGTATTTCCTGATATTAAAGATTATGATTCTGTTATTCCAATTATTACACTTAAGGTTTTACCGTGGCATTTAGCTGCTTTAGTCCTAGCTGCACCAATGGCAGCGATAATAACTACTGTAAATGCTCAGTTTTTATTAATATCTTCAGCTTTGATAAAAGATGTACTTTTTAGTACTAAAGTAATAAAAAGAGAAAAATAGTAGGAAGAAAAAAATTCCAATATTTGTCTATAGTATTAATATACTTGTAATAATATTAATAATGTTTATTAGTATGAGACCACCTAGTCTAATAGTAAATGTTAATTTATTTGCTTTTTGGTGGTTTAGAGTCAACATTTTTATGGCCTATCTTATTAGGATTATATTGGAAAGGTGCAGAAAAAAATATGGAGCAATATCATCGATTTTAGTAGGGTTAACGAGTTATATAGTTTTTAAAAAAATATCTATGTAATAAAAAGTAATTGAACCTGTGGTAATTTCTTTGATGTTATCATTAATTGTTTTTTTGTATTTGTTTCAAAGTATAAAAAAAGAAAAGAAAAATATAATAAATAAAAGCTTATATTTTTGGTATGAAAAATAATATATTAAGTATTCAAATAATTGAAAAAAATAGTTATAATATAATAAAAATAAAAAAATGTAGAGCAGAAGGAGGATATATAATGTCTAAAAAAAGTAATAGTTAAACATACTGATGCAGAGAAAATTTAAAGTTAGCGATATGTTAACGGTTGGTAAAAGTATATGAAGTAGTTAATGAAACAGAAGAATATATATTTATTAAAGATAATAGTGGAAAAAGTAGGCGGATATTACCACGATTATTTTGAAGAAGTAAAAATAATCTGTGGAGGGTAAAAAATGAAAAAAATAATTTAAAAGAATATAATTCTTGTTGTTATATTTGTGGTTTTAGCTCCATTAATTCTTGTTGGGATAACTAGCTTAAGTAATGCCCTAGGTGGAAAGTCTAAACATGCAACAACACAAACAACTGAGCAGGTGGCAAAAGTACCAGAAGAAACAAAGGTAACAAATGACAACCTTCCTAAAGCTAAGGAAGAAAAAGAGTTCTAATGATAAAGATTCAGAACAGAACCAAAAAATAATGATAATACTAATAGTAGTAATAATCGAAATAATGACATAATACTGCTACAAGTAAAAACCCGACAGTGGGACAAGATTATATTGTTAAAATCTGGAGATTCACTATTTAGTATAGCTTCAGCTGCTTATGGAGAAAGCAAATGCACAAAAATGGTGTTAATAAAAATAAAAAGAAGCAAATAATTTAGAAAATAATAGTATAACAGCTGGTCAGAAAAATTCAAATACCAAAAATTATAAAAAGAAACAAGTCATCTTTCAAATGAATGATGACTTGTTCTTTTTATAAATCTTTATTAAGTTGTTCAAGTTTTTTTATTAATGTATCAATCTGATTATCAGAAAGACTTAAACTTAAACGTATGTAGCTGTTACCACCACTACCAAATACATGTCCCGGCATAGTTACGATACGATATTTTTTTAGAAGTAATTCAAAGAAATCTTGACTATTAAATCCTTCTTTAACTTTTAGCCAAATAAAAATTCCACCTTCTGGTTTATAATAAGAATAACCTAATTCGTCTAATTTTCTAGTGATTTTTTCTATGCGTGTTCTATATGTGTTTTTGATATGTGCAGTTAACTCACTATGGTTTCGAAGAGCTGTAATTACGGTATCTTGGACAGCACCATAAATATTCGCATGGAATATAGTATTATATTCACGAAGGGCCTTTATAATTTCTTTATTACCAACAGCAAAACCTATACGTAGTCCAGAAATTGAGAAATTTTTTGAAAAAGAGAAGAATTCAACTCCAACTTCTTTAGCTCCTGCTGTTTGCATAAAACAAGGTGAAACACCGTCTTTATAATAGAAATCTGAGTAAGCATGATCTTGAATAACAATGATATTATTTTTTTCAGCCCATTGAACCGTTTCTTCATAAAATTCTTTAGTTGCCACAGCTCCAATAGGATTAGATGGATAATTTAGAAATATTAATTTAACTTTTTCAGCCAATTCAGAAGAAATAGAAGAATAATCTACTAGATAACTGTTTTCTTCTTTTAATATTATTTCTTCTATATTAGCTCCAGCAAGAGCAATTCCTTGTATATAGTCTGGATAACTAGGCACAGGTAGAAGAGTAGTATCACCCGGATTTAGTATTATAGAAGGTAGACTAGATAAACCAGCTTTAGTACCAAAGACTAGAGCAATCTCGTCTTTAGGATTAGCATCTATATTATATGTTTTCTTTTAACCAATGAGAAATTTCTTCTAATAGCTCATTTTTTTACCATCAAATGCTCCATATCTCATATTTTCAGGTTTTTCTTATAGATTTTTCTAAAGTTTCTAATAAAAGTTCAGGGGTATCAGAGTCAGGAACTCCGATACCCGCATTTAATAATGGATTACCATTTGAACTTTCGTCAGAGATTAATTTGAAAAATCGGGTAAAAAAACATTTTCTGGAATATTTTTTTAATTGTTTTAGATAGTTCAATTTTTCATATTTAATCACGTCCTAAGTATTATTTTTGAAGGTTTATCAAAACCTTTGAATTCTTTATCAATAATTTCATCAAACTCTTTTGAATTAACAATTTCTATTAAATCTTTAGCAAATTGTTTATCTTTATTAGCTGTTGTAACTACTACATTGTTACGATTGTTGTCATTCATTTTTTCTAAGATTAATGCTTTAGTTAAATCAAATTTAGCAGCAAGAGCAAAGTTACCAGGTACAGCAGCTAATGTAGTACTGCTTAATGAACGAGCAAGTTGACCAGCTTCTAATTCTGTGAATTTAAGATTTTTTGGATTTTCAATAACATCATTTTTTGTTATTTTTAGCACATCTGTATCAGGTTTGATTTTGATTACGTTAGCAGCAGCTAATAAAGCATAAGCACGAGCTGCATTAGATGGATCATTTGGTAAAGTTACTTCAGCACCTTCTGGTAAATCTTTTAAATCTTTAACTTTATCAGAATATAATCCCATTGGAGCAGTAGGTACTTGTACAAGCGCTGTTAAATCCATTTTATTAGTTTCAGCAAATTTTTTCATATAAATTTTGTGTTGGAATAGGTTAGCATCTATTTCACCATTGTTTAAAGCTTTGTTAGGTTGGATATAATCAGAAAACTCAGTAACAGTAACTTTGTAACCTTTTTTCTCAAGTAAAGGTTTAAGACCTTTATTAACCATATCAGCATATGGTCCAGATGTAGCACCAATTTTAATTTCTTTTTTCTCACCAGAGTTAGAATTTGAGTTAGAAGCTCCACATGCAGTAAGTGTAATTGCTAATAATGCAGTAAATGCAATCGTTAATATTTTTTTTAGTTTAGTCATAGTATAAAAATCTCCTTTAGATTAATTTTTTTTAAATTGTTTTGAAATAGAATTTCCTATATATTGAGTAATTTGGACTAAGATAATTAATAAAATAACTGTAATCCACATTGTAAAGTTATCAAAGCGGTAGTAACCATATCTAATGGCAAGGTCTCCTATACCGCCACCACCAACAACACCAGCCATTGCAGAAAATGCAATAAGGTTAATTAGTGTTAATGTAATAGATTGAATAATTCCAAACATTGCTTCAGGTATCAGAACTTCTTTTACAATAAGAGGAAGGGATGCGCCAGAAGCAACCGCAGATTCAATAACCCCGTAGTCAATTTCATTAAGTGATGTATCAACAAGACGAGTAAATAGTGGAATGGCAGCCACAGTAAGTGGAACTATTGCACCAGTAGGCCCGGTTGATTTTCCAATTAATAGTAAAGTAAGTGGTATTAAGAATACCAGTAAAATGATAAATGGAATAGATCTAATAGTATTAACTATAAAATCAACAGTTTTATAAATAAAAACATTTTTAAACAGTAATCTGTTGCTTGTTAAGAATAAAACAATCCCAAGAAATAACCCAACGATAACAGTAATAACAATAGATACACCAATCATATAAAGCGAATCACCGAATGCTTTTAAAAGTTCCGGTTGAAGAGCTTTCCATTGTTCAGCTAGACTAAGATTATTTTCCATAGACTCTCACCTCCACATCTTCTACGTTATCAACTAAATAATTGATGAAATCTGCACATTTTTTCACTTCACCATCGATAGAAAAAGTTAAGCTACCTAGTTGCTTATTTTGAATATACTCGATACGACCAGCTAGAATATTAGTAGTAACATTATATTTATTAGCTAGTGTTTGAATAAGTGGTTCTTTAGCTGCATCTCCTTTGAAGATAACTTTAATAATTGTTTCTTCCTTACCTCTTACAATTAAACTTTCTTCAAAATCATCATCACTATGAAGATTAGAAATGAATTCTTTCATTAGTTTTGTTGTAGGATTTGAGAAGATTTCATACGCGGAGTTTTGTTCGATAATTTGACCACTTTCCATAACAGCTACATTATCACAAATCTGTTTAATAACTTCCATCTCATGGGTAACTAAGATAATAGTCAATCCAAGTTTTTTATTTATTTCTTTTAATAACGTTAAAATTTGTTTTGTAGTGATAGGGTCTAATGCACTTGTTGCTTCATCGCAAAGTAGAACTTTAGGATTATTAGCTAATGCTTTAGCAATACCTACACGTTGCTTTTGTCCACCAGATAGTTGATTAGGATAGACATTTTTTTTGTCGGTAAGACCTACAAGTTCTAATAGTTCATCAATTCGCTTAGGTATTTCCTTTGAATCAACATCACCAGCTTTTAGGTTAAAGGCAATATTTTCAGCAACAGTTTTAGAACTAAGTAAATTAAATTGTTGGAAAATCATTCCTATTTTTTGACGATAAAGACGTAAATCAGTTCTATTAAGTTTATTGACTATTTGACCGTCAACGATGACCTCACCACAAGATGGTGTTTCAAGTAAGTTGATACATCTTAATAAGGTACTTTTACCAGCACCAGAATATCCAACGATACCAAAAATTTCACCTTGTTTAATATGAAGAGTTGTGGGTTTTAAGGCAACTATTTCTCGTCCTTTTTGGTGAAAAGTTTTTCCCACACCATTTAGATTAATCATAATATGCTCCTTTCTTTATATGAAAAAAAGACGTACTCTAGCTTGCGCTAAAGGACGTCTAACCGTGTTACCACCTTTATTTATATAATAATTGCTTATTATACCTCAGTAAGTTACTAACATAACTTTTGCTATAACGGGCAAACCCGTAGTAAAAATACTAAATGCTCCAAGTCCATTCGTTTTATAACTAACTGTTCTTTTTCACCAGCCAAGAACTCTCTAAAAGTTTTTTATAAAATTCTACTTTTCATCGCATCAATTAATGAATGACTATATTCTAGCATAAATTTTCTGACAATGCAATACAAAAAAATTAAATTTTTTTTGCAATTTTTGAAAAATAGGGATAGTTAGTATCGACAACGTCTTTGCAGAGGTACTCAAAAAAATTTTTTTGAGATATAATAATTTTTTTGTAATTAAAGACAGTTTATTAATTTAATGAAGAAAAATCTATTAAATAGATAAAAAAATAAAAATTTATTGTACAACTATAAAGTAAATATGATATAATGAAGTGTATTGCTTAGGAGGTATTATGTTTAACTTTTTTAAGAAAAATAGACTTGAAGAAAAAATTGAAGAAAAGAAACTAAAAAAAATACCGACGCATGTTGCGATAATAATGGATGGTAATGGGCGTTGGGCGAAAAAAAGAAATATGCCACGAGTTAAAGGGCATTACGAAGGAATGCAAACTGTAAAAAAAATTACTAAATATGCATCAAAATTAGGAATACAATATTTAACATTATACGCTTTTTCTACAGAAAATTGGGCACGACCTAAGGAAGAAGTAAGCTATTTGATGGATTTACCTGAGAAAATGTTTACGAGTTTTATGCCAGAACTTATGGAAAATAATGTTAAAGTAGAAGTTATAGGTGTAGTTGAGAAACTACCAGAAAATACAAGAAAAGCTGTAGAGGATGCTATCGAACAAACTAAAAATAATACAGGTCTTAAATTGATTTTTGCACTTAATTATGGTTCAAAAGATGAGATAGTAACTGCAGTTAAAAGAATTGCGCAGGGAGCTCGCTAATAATGAGTATAAAGTAGAAGAAATAGATGAACAATTGATTAGTGATAATCTGTTTACAAAAGATACTCCAGATCCAGATCTTTTAATAAGAACATCAGGAGAGCAAAGAATTTCTAACTTTTTACTTTGGCAAATTGCTTATAGTGAATTTATATTTACAAAAGTGGCATGGCCGGATTTTGTAGAGGAGGAGTTTTATAAAGCTCTTTTAGAATATCAGAGTAGAGATAGAAGGTTTGGAGGTTTAAATGAAAACTAGAGTAATAACAGCGATAGCTGCACTAATAGTATTTTTACCTTTGCTTTATGTAGGTGGAGATTATTTTAAATACACAACATTTGCGCTTGGTGTAATGGCGATGTATGAGATAGTCAGAATGACTTTTAAGGAAACTAACATAGTTGTCTTAGGTCTATCATCGTTAGCAGGAGCATTATTATACTTGCGTGAAGAAATTTTAGGTTTATCACAGTATGGTATAGTATATTTATTAGTAATCGGTATGTTAGGAGTAGTTGTAGTTACTGGACATAGAATAAAACTTGTAGAGATAGGTTCTATTATTTTCGTAACAGTATATATATTTGTTGGATTTTATTCATTATATATGCTGAGAGATTTAAGTTTAGCACATATAGGATATTTACTACTTACTATCTGGTTTACTGATAGTTTTGCATATATTGGTGGCATGAGATTTGGGAAAAATAAATTATCTCCAAAAATTAGTCCGAACAAATCAATTGAAGGATCAGTAATAGGTAGTTTATCATCAATAGTAATAGCCTTAGTTTTTTACTTTACAACGAGTATTTTTACTAATTTAGCAGTAGCTATTGGAATCACGTTAGTAGTAAGTGTCATTGGTCAATTTGGAGATTTGATTGAATCTGCATATAAACGTGAATATGGAGTAAAAGATAGTAGTAATCTACTTCCAGGACATGGAGGGATTTTTGACAGATTTGATTCTGTAATATTATCAGCACCATGTTTAATTTTATTATTAAACCTATTGTAATTAGAGAGGAGTATTAGATGCAAGGAATAATAGCATTTATATTAATATTTTTTTGTAGTAGTAACTATTCATGAATTTGGTCATTTTATAGTTGCGAAAAAATCAGGAATTCTTGCTCAAGAATTTGCTATTGGTATGGGACCAAAGATTTTCCATAAAAAAATAGGTGAAACAAACTTTACGATTCGTTTATTACCTGTTGGTGGATATGTAAAAATGCCTGATAATGTCTTTGATTTTAATAATGATGTATCGGTATATGATTTGAAAAAAGGGATGAAAGTTAACCTTAAGTTAGATGAAAATGATAAGGTAGAAAAAATAGTTTTAGACAAAACTAACAATATGGATCTTTTACCAGTAGAACTTAATGAATTTGACTTAACATATGATATGTTTATCGAAGGCTTTGTTGGAGATGAATTAGAACGTTATGAAGTAAGAAAAGATGCTTGTGTTGTCTTTGGTGGAATGGAAGAACAAGTAGCCCCAGTAGAAAGAATGTTTTCATCACATTCATGGGGGAAAAAGTTCTGGACCTTATTTGCAGGTCCTTTAATGAACTTTATTTTAGCTGCAGTTATCTTTGTTGGATTAGCTCTTTATACAGGAGTTCCTGTTCAAAATAATGAAGCTAAACTTGGTCTTGTAGCAGCAGACTCACCAGCACAAGTTGCAGGTCTGCAAAAAGGTGATAAGATAACAGAAGTAAATGGTTCTTCAGTAGATACATGGACGGGATTAGTTCAAAAAGTTACTGAGTCAAATGGAGCGGAGCTAACCCTTAAGGTAGAACGAGATGGGGCAATTAAAGAAGTTAAAGTTACTCCAAAAGAAGAAATAGTAAAATCAAAAGGAAAAGAAACAAAAACATATAAGCTAGGTATAGGAAAATTTGAAGAAACTAAGAAAGATTTCCTAGGTTCAATTAAGTATGGATTGCAACAAACATTATTTTACGGAACTATGATTTTTACTGCAATAATAAATCTGTTTGCATCGCTATTTACAGGTGGATTTAGTTTAGATCAACTTGGTGGTCCAGTTGCAATTTATGAAATGTCTAGTAACGCAGCTAAAAGTGGATTAGTGACAGTGCTTCGTTGGACAGGTATTTTAAGTGTAAACCTAGGTCTTATGAACTTAATTCCGATTCCAGTGCTAGATGGTGGTAGAATTATCTTCGTAATATATGAAGCAATCTTCAAACGTCCAATTAATAAAAAAGCTCAATATTATTTAACTATTGCGTTTGGATTATTAATGGTAGCACTTATGCTTGCTGTAACATGGAATGATATTCAAAGATTATTTGGAAAAATAACAAAAAAACAAGTCGAGAAAAATATCCTCGGCTTATTTTTTTATATTACTATTTTTGATATAATATAGTAGACAGAAATTTTGGAGGTAGTAGGGTGAAATTTATACACACGGCTGATTGGCATATAGGTAGAAAAATTACAGCAAATAGATTTATTAGATGATCAGGAGTTTGTCCTTAATAATCTAATCGAAGAAATAAAAAGAACATGATTTGGATTTTTATAATAATAGCTGGTGATTTATATGATAGAAGTGTTCCTAGTAGAGAAGCGACAACATTACTGCAGGAATTGTTGATAAAAATTAATATTGAATGTGATTTACCTATATTTGCAATTAGCGGAAATCATGATAGCCGTGAACGTTTAGCTGTTGGACAAGCTTGGTTTAGTAAACATAACTTTTATCTAGCAACACAGCTAGAAGAAGCTTTCCATAAAATTCAATACAAAGATGCGGATATCTATCTATTACCATATTTTGAACCTTATGAAGCAAAAGTTTATTTTGAAGATGACAAACTGACTACACATCATACTGCGACAAAAAGAGTTATTGATGAGATTTATAAGAATATAGATGAAAGCAGAATTAATATTTTGGTAGCACATACTTTTGTGGCTGGAGCTGAGCCGACAGATTCAGAGCGAGAAATTTCTATAGGGACTGTAGAAAATGTTGGGGTGAATGTTTTTGAAAAGTTTGATTATGTAGCGCTAGGACATTTACATAATCCGAATGCTTTAAATGAAGAACGTATTAAATATAGTGGTAGCCCGCTTGCTTACTCATTTTCAGAAAGCAACCAACAAAAAGGTGTGCGTCTAATAGAATTAACAAAAGAAAACTTTGATGATAGATTTATTCCAATTAAGCAAAAAAGAAAAATGCATAATATTGTTGCGGATTATGATGAAATTTTTTCTAAAGAATATCGAGAAAAGATTTGATACAGAGAATGACTATTTCAGCATGGAATTAGGTAAGTTAGAGGGTGTTACAGACCCTATGCCACGTATAAAAGAATTTTATCCAAATACATTGTTGCTTAAATCAAAGGCGAAAAGATTAGATAGTTCGAAGAATTCTGTAAATAAGGAAATGCTTAAAAAAAATCCATTAGAACTTATAGAAAGTTTTTATGAAGAACAGGTATTAGATACTTTAACAAGTACACAAAGAGAGGTATTAGAACAAATAATAGGAGAGGTAGAGCAAGATGAAACCAATTAGGCTTGAACTTAGAGAGTTTGGACCGTATAAGCACGAGGTCATACAATGGAATGAAATAATAAACGAGCCTATGTTTTTAATAACAGGCAAGACAGGCTCTGGTAAATCTACTTTATTCGATGCTTTTGTCTATGCATTATATAATAAAACAACTAGTGGTAAAGATATAGCATCTCTTAGAACTAAAACAGCAGATGATAAAGACAGAACAATTGTGATTTTTGATTTTGAATTACAAGGAAAACATTATCGAATAGAAAGAACGTTAGCATATTTAAAGACAGGAAACAAAAAAATATTACATCAGGAAAAAGTATCTTTAATGGAAATAAATGCAGGTGTAGAAACTATTCTTGCAACAAAGGAAAAATGATGTAAAAGAAAAAAGTAGAGCAAATTATTGGATTAGATGATAAACAATTTTTGTCAAATTATAATTTTTACCACAAGGCAAGTTTAAAGAGTTTTTATTATCAAATTCTAACGAAAAAGAAGTTTTACGTTCGTTATTTAATACACATTTTTTTATCAAAAATTTGTGGATAAGTTGCAAAATTATGCTAAAAACTTTAGATAGTAATTATAAATTAAAAAGAACGTGAGTTAGCTACAAAATTTGAGCAGTTTAATTTTTGAAAAAGATTTTCCAAAAAAATCGAATTTTTAAAAAGAAAGTGATTTTGAGGAAGTAGAAAAAAACAGCTAGTTTTTTTCAAAAAGAATGAAGTTAATGAATTAGAAAAAAACATCAAAAAAATATTTAGAAGATGAGCTAACAAAATTGAAAAATTGAATATAGTGAGTTAGATAAGTTAAATGATAAGTTTAATAATTTAGAAGAAAATAACGATTCACATAAAAAAATTATTAGAGGATGCACAAAGGATAACTCATTTAAAGAATGTTGTTAAACAGTTAGAGGAACTGGGAAAAAAATAAAGATAAATTACTAGACTATGACAACTACTTAGATAAGAAAGAGCAATTGATTAAAAAAATAAAGAAACCTTATCTAAAGAACAAAAATATATTAGGTGAAAAAAATTCAAGAAAAATAAAAAAATTAGGCGAAGAAATATTAACTCAAAAATGATAGTATCAACGATATTCGAGAAGAGCTAGCTCGTTACAACTATTTTTTTATGAAAATATAGAATTTTTTTCTATCAAGCAGAAAAAAAGATATCGCATTGTATAGTGAAAAGTTAAAGAATATAGAAGATACAAAAAGGCGCAATAGAACAATTAGAAAAAAAGAAGCAACTGATTATAATGTAAATTTAGAAGAATATAAAGAAGAGCTTAATATTTTAGAAAAATAGCATAGGCAAATTAAAACTTGATATTTTGAAAAAAAGAGACAGAAGTAGAAAAAAATTAGAAGATTTTCGAAAATTTAGAGAATACTATAAAAAAAGTAAAGCTGAAGATTTGAAAGAAAAAGCAAACTGAACTAAGTCTAGCCAATAGTAGACAAAAAGAACTAGAACAAAAAAATTTCTAGAATTAGAAAAAAATAAACAGCAAGAAATATTAAATACTTTTTTTAGTTCATCTACATGAAGGTGATTGTTGTCCGCTTTGTCAACAAAAAGATTAAAAAAACTTCCAGCTGTAAAAACAAGTAATAAAAAAACAGAAAATGAAGATGCTAAAAATGAATTAGATGATATTATTAAAAACATAATTCGTTTAGAAACACTTGTCGTAAAAAGAAAAAAAGAAGATTTAAGTATCTTACAAGAGGAGTTAGCAAGTAAAAATAGAAATTAATTTTTTTCCGCAAAAGAGGAACTTGAACAATTTGTAGTGGAGAAAAAGAATGAAGATAATGAGAAAAAAATTACTTTTGAAAAAAATAGAAAAGGTCTCAAATTGCAGAAATGAACTTGCTGAAAAGTTAGAAAAAAATTGAACTCGCTAATATCATTTGAATCAGAGTATAAAGAAAAAAACTTGGGATAGCTCAAGCTAAAAAACAACAATATATGGCAAATATTGATATTTCTTTAGACGAGTTTGAACAATATTATGAGAAACAAAAAAACAAATAGTATTAAGTTATGATGAAAAAGCAAGAACTTTATCAAAAGGTAAAAACTAACTTGATGTTAAAAAGAAAAAGAATTGGCAATAGAGTTAAAAAAATAATAATAGAAAATATATTAGAAGTTGAAAAAAACTATAGAAAATATAATTGAAAAAAATTTGAAAGACTCTAAATTAAAAATTATACTATAATAGTTTGAAAATAGCTAAAGATGATTTGGTAAAAATTAGATGATGTTGAGAGTCTATAAAAAAACGAAATTCAAGTTTATGAAGATAGACTAAAAAAATAATTTTTAGATAATATTCAGCGTTTAGAAGAAGAATTACATAATAAAGAACGACCAAATTTAGAAGATTATGCACAAAGAAATTATTGAAAAAAAGAACAAAGAAAATGATGGATTGTGCTGAAAGAAAGTTACTATTTTAAAGACTAAGTTTAAAGAGTAATACTAATCTTTTTGAAAATCTATCAAAAAGAATTTACAATTTTAGAAAAAAATATAAGTATAGCACGTGAAGTTTTTGCCTTAAGTAATGTAATTAGTGGGAAAACAGAAAGTAAAAAATCCCTGGAAACATATGTTCAAGGTTATTACTTAGATCTTATATTAGAAGCAGGAACTAAGAGATTATTACAGATGACAGATGAACGATATAGATTCGAAAGAAAGATAGAAAAAGCTAAAGGTGGCGGACTTCAGGGCTTAGACATAGAAATCTATGATGTTTATTTAAATAGTTCACGAGTGGTAAGCTCACTTTCGGGTGGTGAAATATTCCTTGCATCACTATCATTAGCACTTGGATTAGCAGAAGTTATTCAAAATGAAAGTGGTGGGATTTCTCTTGAGACCATATTTATTGATGAAGGATTTGGTTCTCTTGATGCAGAAACCTTAGATACTGCGATAACAACATTGATAGAGTTACAATCTTATGGTAGAAATATAGGTATAATTTCACATGTTAGTGAATTAAAAGAAAGAATAAGACCGAAAATTAGAAGTCTACTCAAAAAATAACTATGCTAAAGTAAAGATTTCTGGAGTATAGAATGTATAGTAGCTTGAGTCAGGCTAACATAAAGATAATTTTTGAAGGAGGTAGTTATGAGTTTAGAATTATTAATAGCTCCAAGTGGTTTTGGGAAAACGCACTTTATGCTAGAAGATATTGAAAAAAATAGGCATGCAAATAAGATAATAATTCTTACCCCGGAACAAAAATAGTTTTAATTTTGAAACAATACTTTGTGAAAAAGTTTAGAGGAACCTTCAATATAGATGTCATGAATTTTTTTCAAGTTTAACGAAAAAAGCTAGGTCAACTTTTTAGGTTTAGATGACTTGAAAAGGTTGGGGAAGATATAAAAACCATTTTACTTTTTACAAAGCAGCACAAAAATTTGAAAAAAATAGTGATAATTTTCTAGTAAAAACGTATTTTTAAAATGATAGTAATTTTATAGAAGTAGTTGAGGAGATTATTACAGAATTAAAAGGATTATCAGATCAGTGTCAATAGTCTAGAAGAGTATCTAGAAAAAAATTCTAATTTAGAGAAGATGCGACGTGAAAAAATTAGAAGCGATATTAGAATTTTATATAGAGTACACAGCATTGTTAAAAAGTTACAACAACATATGATAAGCAAGATTATATAAATGAACTTTTTGCTTTATTCTCAATATGTAGACCTTAGTGATTATATATTTTATATAGATGCATATTATAATTTCACAGCTCAAGAATATAGTTACATAGAAAAAAATTGATTTTAAAAATCCAAAAAGTAGTTCTTAGTGTTATTGCTGATGCTAATAGGTATTTCAATGTAGATTTAGCTCAGTTAGCTGTTGGTTATGAATTAGATAAAATAAAAATATAAAACCATTTTTATTTAGTTGATGTCTATAAAGATGATAAGTATAAACTTGATATTTTCAGAAAAATCTCATGAAATGATGGCCAGTATAAATGAAATATTACGCCGTAATAAAGATGTGGAATTAGATATTATAGCATTTACTGAAAAATAAAGAGCAAGTAGTTCCAATAAAAAAATGCAAGTACAAGAAGCATTAGTAACAACATATGAGCTATACCAAAAAGCATAAAACTCGTTTTGAAGGTAAAGCTAATAGAGTATTAGCAACTAAATATTATAAAAATTTTAAAGATAAGTTTGAGCTAGATAATAGTATTAAGCTTATTTGTGCAAAAAAACAAAGAGTTAGAAGTAAAAAGAAGTTGCACGTCAAATTTTGAAACTGAGATTAGAAAAAAGGCATAGAAAATACAGATATAGCAATTCTCTATCGAGATAATACATATGAAAAATTACATGACTATTTTTTTAGAGATTATAATTTAGATGTGTATCTTGATAAAAAAACTTAAATGTAAGTAATCATAGATTAATAAAATTTTTAGATTTAGTATTGAATTTTGAAAAACTTAGACTTTAAAAGTGGGACTTTTAAATATTTTAAAAAAACTAGATTGACAGATTTTGAAAATATTTATCGTAGAAAAAGTGGTAAGTTATCTTCTAACAGGAAATAATGTAAATCTAACAACTAAAGAAATTAAGGAAGCTTTTTCTCAAACATCTAATGAGCAATTAGAAGAAGTAATATCACTATCACCCAAAATTAGTAAATATTGGAAATAACAAAAATTACTTTAAAAAAGCATTGTTTGCTGGAGTTAAGGTGATTTCTATTGATAAATTAGAAAATATATTAAATACAAATTTAATATATAGCAAAAAGAGTTTGGAAAAAGGCAGAGCTTATTTCCAAGAGTGCTGATATTGATAGTTTTATTTTTGAACTTTGCAAAGGTATTTTATTAGAATTACTAGAAAAAAATAGAAACGGTCTCTAAGTTCAAAAAAATACTCAAACTAAGCGTTATATTAAAAACAATAGAAGAATTATTTAATTATTGTAATATTCAAATGTATTTAGATAAAGAAGATGGTGAATATGAGAATATAGAGGAATTGAAGATAGACAGTATTGACCGTCAGGTCTATAAAAAAACTTTAGAGCTTCTAAACAACATTACGGATAAATTTGGTGATGAAAAAATTGAATATGAAAAATTTGTAGAGTTGGTTATTATGGGACTAAAAACTATAAACTACAGATCAATTCCAGAAATTAATGAAGCAATAATAATGTCATCTATGGACTTGGCAAAAGTTGAGAATAAAAAGGTAGTGTTTGTTATAGGATTTAACAAAGATGTACTCCCAGTATCAAAAAAACATGGACTATTAGATGATAAAGATAAAGAAGATTTCTTTGAGAAGAACTTATTCATATCACCTACAACTGAAGCGGCTCTTATAGATGAAGAGTTTGTTGCTTATATAGCTTTAACTAGGGCAAGAGAAAAAAACATATATTAGTTATAGTTTATTAGATAAAAAGTTTTAAAGAAAAACTTTTCTTCTCCATATTTAAGTGTAGTAAAAAAATTTGTTTCCAAATTTAGAAGAAATAGGTGCTTTCAAAAAAATGTTGGAGTTCAATTTATCTTTCTATGATTATTACAAGGTAAAATATAGATAAATTATTAACGAAAAAGAATATAATTATATATTTTTCAAAAAGCTTATCGTCGTTTTATGGAAGTAAAAAGATAGTGGTACTAAAGAAGCGGAAAAAAATTAGCAGAGTTATTAATTGTATTTTTAGAAGGATATAAGTTTGATAGCGAAAAAAATGATAATCAAATGTATGAAGTTCGTGGTGAATTAAGCGATAGAGTATATTTTGATAAAAAAATACTCTGGTGAAAAATTATTTGGATAAAATTATACGCGATTATAGATTTGAATTGTCAAATAAAAGTATTAAAAAAATTTCTTCAAGAAAGAGAAAGTTACTTTTCTAAATTTAGTATTTCAAAAAAATATCAGATTATGAAAAAAATCCATATTTATTCTTTATAAAAAGGGTACTAGACATAAAAAGAAGAACAAACTATTGATATTGATAATCTTGTTATAGGGAAGATTTTTCCATGCTGTTATGGCAGACGAGCGTACAATTAGATTTATCAAAGCTAGCGGAGAAAAATTATCGATTTCTGAGGAATATGATAATGATAATGTTAATAAGTTTGAAGTAAGAAAGTTAATCCACAAAGTTGTTTTTTTGATAATAGCAACAAAGATATAGTTGAAACATTGAGGTTAATAGAATTATTAAGTACACACAATTACATACTTCAAACGATGTTAAGCCGAATAGAATTAGCAATTGCTGTGGAAATAAAGTATTGCTCATTAACAAAATATAGTCCAACGTTTTTAGAAAAAAACCATTTGAACTTACAATAAATAAGGAGAAAATCACTTGTAAAGAATTAGAAAGTGGTAAGGTAATAGAAAAAAACAATTAGGTTCTACTTACAACATACCTAATATTAAATTTGTAGGGTTTATTGATAGAGTAGATACACTTGGGAAAAAAATATAGTTGTAATAGATTATAAGAGTAGCCAAACTGATTTTTTTCATTAGAATCTCTTGAATTAGGGTTTATATCACAAATACTAACTTACTCTTTAGCTTGCGAAATGCTTTTTAATAAAAAAACAGAAGATATCCTTGGTATTTTTTTATAGAGAGATAGCGCGTATTGGAAAAGATATTAATGCGTATCGTTTACGTGGTTTGGGGAATAAAGATTTAATACTTGGAAGTGACTTTGTAGATAACAATGCCGATGTTATGTATATACGAACAACTAAAAAAAGGTGGAAATTCATGGATCAGATGATTATAAAGCATATACGAGTAAGGAACTAGATATATTGGTAGAAAAAAATCTTCATAATATTTTAAATGCTATTAGAAGAGATATATTCGTTTTAATTATTCCTTTAACAAACTACGAAGTAAATGGCCAATACGAGGCCGAAAAAAAGATACATTATTTAATTATTCTGCTAATGCTGACACAAGGTTAGAATATAAGAAAAAAATAACTTTAAAAAGTAAAAAGATTTAAAGGCAAAAATATTAGGTAAATAGCTGTTAAGAATTACCTATATGTAATTATAGAAAATATATATAGGTGATTCTTTTTATAATTTTATTTTTTTAATTATGTTTTAATCACTTTTGATAAAAATTTGTATTATAATAGTAATATGGAAATAAAAAAATAGAGTGGAAGTGGTAAAGTGAGAGAAACTTTTTTTGAAAAAAATAAACAAATATAAAGAAAAGTACTAAGATAGCTTATATAAACAACAAATATCCAGATGGGAAACTAACATATAAAAATCTAATAGAATATGCAGAAAAGTTTGCATATCATTTAGAAGAAAAACTAAAAGAAGACAAGAGTCCTATCGTTGTTTATGGGCATAAACATCCGCTAATGCCAATCTACTTTTTAGCATGTGTAAAAAGCGGCCGAGCATTTTGTCCGGTAGATATAAACACACCAAAAGAAAGAGTAGAAGAGATAATTGAAACAACAAAATCAAAAGTGGTGCTAATCACAGAAGAGATAGAACTAGGTTGTGAAACAATAGATGTAAAAACAGCCTATGATATAATCCAAACAACAGATAAAAGAATAGAAAAAAAATATCAAGTTCAAGGAGAAGATACATTTTATATAATATTTACTTCAGGGAGTACAGGTAAACCAAAAGGGGTATGCATTACCTACAATAATATAAATAACTTTCTACACTGGTATACAGAATATTACACAAACAAAGAAGACCAAGTATTTCTGGGGCATCCGCCATTCTCTTTTGACCTATCAGTAATGTCACTATGGCCAAGTATCTACATGGGAGCTACATTAGTTCAAATAGATAAAAAACACCAAGAAAACTTCGCACTAATGTTTGAAGAATTACAAAAATCAGAAGCAACCATATGGATATCAACACCATCATTTATAGAAATGTGCTTTATAGACAAAAACTTCAATAAGAACCTATTACCACAAGTAAAACAATTTGTTTTTTGTGGAGAAAAACTATTCTCAAGTACAGTAGAAAAAATTCATAAAAACTTCCCAAACACACAAGTAATAAACACCTACGGACCAACAGAATCAACAGTAATGGTCACATGGGTAGAAATTACAGAAGAAGTAAATAAAAAATACGCTGATAATCTACCGGTAGGAAAAGTAAAATGGGGAAGTAAAGTTGATTTAGTAGATATGGATGAAACAGGTCGTGGGGAAATAATAATAATCGGAAACACAGTAGCCAAAGGTTACTACAAAAACGAAGAAATAACACAAGAAAAATTTGGTTTAGGGAAAGTAGAAGAAAAAGAAGAACGAAGTTATCTAACAGGGGATCTAGGATATATCGAAGATGATATGCTATTTTGCGAAGGACGTATAGACTTTCAGGTAAAACTTCACGGGCATAGAATAGAACTAGAAGACATAGACAATAACCTATTAAAAAACAAAAATATCCGGGTAGCAGCGACCGTACCAAGCTATGAGAATGGGAAAATAAAATCACTGGTAACCTTTGTAGTCTATAATAAAGAAGTAGAACAACGCTTTGCAGAAGTAAAAGACATAAAAAACAAACTAAAACAACTAGTCCCAGAATACATGATACCGAAAAAAATAATCTTCTTAGAAGAAATGCCACTAAACAACAACGGAAAAATAGATAAGAAAAAACTAAAGGAGCAAGTTTAACATGAACTACTATGAAGGAAATCAATTCTTCTTTTTCCTATTTCTTGCTTTACTTATAGTCTTTATTTTAAAAATATCTTGGAAAAAAACATAGAATACTATATATTAGGACTATCACTAGCATTTGCAGCAGTAATATACGGGAAAAATATAAAAATGCTAAGCTATCTTATAGGCTTTTATAATATTCCAATACCTACTAGTCCTAATAGCCCAGAGGAGTACTAATAAAAAAACAAAACTACTAGTAATTCTATCAATTGTACCACTAATTATAAACAAAATATTTGCCATAACCCATTGGCATCTACTGGCGTTTATAGGAATATCATATATGTCATCAAAAACAATCCCAAATAATGCTAGAAATATCAGACGGACTAATAAAAGAAAAAATAAGTCTAAAAAACTATCTACAATTTCTACTATTCTTCCCTACAGTTAGCTCAGGACCGATAGATAGAAGTAGGCGTTTTGAAGCAGATATAAAAGAAAAACAAACAAAAGCCCAATACCTAGAATTAGCAGGAGTAGGAGTATATAGACTAGTATTAGGATTGCTATATAAACTAGTATTATCAACCTATGTGTATCACCACCTAAGCCTATTGACAAATACCGGAACAATAACATACTCACTAAAATATATGTACTTATACACATTCTACTTATTTTTTGACTTTGCAGGGTATAGTTTAATGGCAGTAGGAAGTAGTAATATACTAGGAATAAGCACCCCGATGAACTTCAATAAGCCATTTTTAAGTATAGACATAAAAGACTTTTGGAACAGATGGCACATAAGCTTATCAACATGGTTAAGAGACTTTGTCTTTTCGAGAGTTTTCATGGAAGCAACAAAGAAAAAAAGGTTTAAAAAGCGATTAACAACAGCGATGTATGCCTATATGGTAAATATGTTACTTATGGGATTTTGGCATGGACTGACGATAAGCTATATAATATATGGATTCTATCATGGTGTATTAATGGCAGGATTTGAATACTATCAAAAAAAGAGTAAGTTTTATAAAACTAATAAAAATAAAACATGGTATAAAATATTAAGCTGGTTTATTACAATAAACTTAATAATGATAGGATTATATATTTTTCAGGGGAACCATATAAAAATAATAACAACAATATTAAAAAGATAATGAAAAACTAAGGAGAACGAACGATGATAAAGAGAACAAATACTAGAAATGTTAGAAGAAATTTGTGAAGATGAAGTAGTAAGAGAAGATTTAGACATAAATCTAAAAAGAAGAAGGATTAATGGACTCATTAGCCTTTGTAGAAATGTTAGTAAGAATAGAGGAAAAACTTTTGGGACTAAGTATTGCACCAACAGAAGTAACATATGAAGAAATAGATACCCCAAACAAAAGTTATTTCATATATAGAAAAATAGGTTAGGGTAATATGATAAAAGCTAAAAGCATTTATAATATCGATAGTTTTGGTGTTAATAACCCTTTTGATATTAAATGAAACGTATATATAAAAATAGATGATTATTACAAAGTAAAAAGATAACAGTATTCGCTATAACATATCATATGAAAAAAATACAAAAGCTATGATATACTAACGCAGAAATATAAAGCAGAACACATTAGTGCTATTGGGCTCATCAGAATTAATAGCGACGATTAATGAAGGCTATCATCCTAAGAAAAATATTTAACTATAATGATTTTTAATATTATGCAAATAGGAGAAGGCCATTTTCAAAAATATAATCCACGCCGCTACGTTAGGTTCAATTGGTAGTGATGTAAAGAATAATAAAAGTTGTGATAATAGAATCTATTCAATGGTTTGATAACAAAAATGGAATTTTAAAAAGATGCGTTTTTATCAAGAATATCGGAAGAACATGTTTACAGAACGATGATAAATGAAAAAAATTAGTCAAGAAACAAAAAGAGAAATTTATTAATAGAATTATTGAATTATCAATAACTAATAAAAGAAATGCATAAAAAAATTTAAAAAAATTACAAAAAAAGTACTTTTATAGACGGTAAAGGGAAGTTTTTGTGACTGGTGAATTTTTAAAAATTTGATAATTATATTTATTCTTTTAAAAAAATAAACATAGCTTTTTATAAAAAAATCAAAGGAAAGTTATCCTTTAGAGGGTAAAAAAACGCCTAATTATAATTGGGAAAGATATAAAAAGAGCGAGTTCACAGAAAGAAGCCAAAAACTAAAAACAAATAATAATGAGTATGGAATTGATAATACATATTATGATAAATATATTAAAAACAAATATGATAGTTTAAAAAAACATTTCAAAAGAATACACGCTATGAAGACTCACCAGAGTATAAAGATTTAGATATATTTTTTTATCAATAGCAAAAAGATTTAGGAGTAAATTTAAAAATTGCTATTTTTTTCCATCTCATGGTAAGTGGAGTGACTATAGCGGAATAACGCAAGAGACAAGATCTGTTGTTTATACTAAGTTAAAAGATATCGCTAAAAAAGTATAATGTAGAAGTAATGGATTATTCTAATAAAGAATATGAATCATACTTTATGTATGATGTGATGCATTTAGGATGGAGAGGATGGATTGATTTTGAAAGAGATCTTTATAAATTTTCAAAAGAAAATTAGTGATAAACAAAAAAACTTATATTATGGGTGATATTTTTTTCTATGTAGTTATAATGGTAATTATTATTTACTCATTTATAACAGACTTCTCTAATATTCAGGAATATGTTTATAGTGAATTTTAAATAAACAAAGGGGATTGACTTTAAGTTGATCTCCTTTTTATACATGATTTGGAGTGATAAAAACAAATATTTTAAATGAATTTTCAGAAAAAGTCCGAAAGAAATGATATTCAATTAATTGCTTTTAATTTTAGATTATTGTAAAAATAGTTACTATTAAAAATATAAGTGAAAAAAAGGGAAATTGTAAATGAAAAAAAGAAGCGTACTTTTATTTAGAAATGAGAGAACATGAATTAAAAGTTCCTTATACAGGAAAAAATAGAAGAATAAGGGTACTTTTGCCAAAAGGATATAAAGAAGATGAACATCGTAGTTATCCAGTAGTATATATGAATGATGGTCAAAATGTTTTTTATAGTGGAGAATCGTATAGTGGACATTCTTGGAAAGTTATTCCAGCAATAAAAAGAAACCCTGATATGCCAAGAATGATTATTGTAGGAATTGATAATGATAATGATGGGCGTATGAATGAATATGCTCCATGGAGATTTTCTAATACTCCATTACTATCATTTGGTCTTACTCTAGGCGGACTTGGAAGTGAATATACAGATTTTTTTATTAACGTAGTAAAACCGTTTGTTGACAGTACATATCGTACAAAACCAGAGCGTGAGTATACAGCAATGATAGGAAGCTCTTTAGGTGCTAATATTTCTCAATATATTGGATTGGAACACAAAGACAAAATTGGGGCATTAGGAATATTTTCATCAGCAAATTGGTTGAATCAAGTAGAGTTTGATCGATATATAGCTAAACATAAATTAGAAAATCAACGTGTTTATATACAGGTAGGTACTAATGAAGGGGATGATACTGATAGACAACTTACTTATGGAAACATAAAACAATCCTACATAAGTACAAGCCTAGATTATTATCGCCAATTAATAGAAGCGGGACTAACAACAAAAGAAATCAAACTAAATGTTGTCGCCGATGCAGAGCATAGTGAAGAATATTGGGCGAAATACCTGCCAGATTGTCTAAGATTTATTAGTGAAGAATGGTAAACAAGAGTTATAGGAGGAAAGAGTGTTGAATATAGAAAATTTAAGTCATTATAGTGGAAACTTAGGACGAGAGATGGTATTAAATCGCTATGGGCATTCGGGATTACCAATAGTTGTCTTTCCATCATCAGGAGGAACGCACAATGAATATTATGATTTTGGTATGATTGATGCTTGCGAAGCGTTTATAAACGAAGGAAGTGTTCAATTTTTCACATTGTCAAGTATAGATAGTGAGTCATGGCTTTGTGATTGGAAAAGCGGGCATGATCGTGCGTTAGCACATACTCAATATGAAAAATACGTAATAGAAGAAGCTATTCCTTTTGTTAAGCATAAAACAGGTTGGTTTGGACCGATGATGGCAACTGGTTGTAGTATGGGAGGGTACCATTCATTTAATATTTTCCTACAACATCCGGATGTCTTTGACAAAGTTATTGCTTTAAGTGGAGTATATGACGCAAGATTTTTCGTTGGAGAGTATGGGAATGACGAACTGATTTATCGCAATTCTCCAAGTGACAATATTTGGACGCAAAATGATGGTTGGTTTATTGATCATTATAGGAAGGCAGATATAATTGTTTGTACTGGACTTGGACCATGGGAACATGATGGCTTGCCATCATTCTTTAATTTGAAAAAAGCGTTTGAAGAAAAAAATATTCCAGCATGGTTTGATGTTTGGGGTGAGGATGTTGCTCATGATTGGCCTTGGTGGCGAATTCAAATGCCATACTTCCTAGAAAAATTAAATTTATAATTGAGAATAAAAAAGAAAAGAGGAGAAAAATTTATGAATTACATAGTTATATCACCGTATTATCCACATAACTTCCAAAAATTTTCGATAGAATTAAAAAAACAAGGAATTAATGTACTTGGTATTGGAGAAGAACCTTATGATCAATTAGATGATCGACTAAAAGAAGCTTTAACTGAGTATTTTCGCGTGAATAGTCTTGATGATGTAGAGGAAGTAAAACGTGCAGTAGCGTTTTTATTCCATAAACATGGGCGTATAGAACGTATTGAATCTCAAAATGAGCATTGGATGGAGTTAGATGCAGCACTTCGTACGCAATTTAATGTTTTCGGACTTAAGGAACGTGATTTGAAAAAAACAAAACACAAATCAGAGATGAAAAAATACTTTGAAAAAGCTGGTGTTCCAGTAGTTCCAGGATTTTTAGTTAAAAAAGAAGCTGACATAGAAAAAGGTGTAAAAAAATTAAAGTTACCATTAATAGCTAAACCAGATAATGGGGTAGGAGCAGCTAAAACTTTTAAACTAAAAGATAAAAATGATGTTGAAAATTTCAAAAAAGATTGGGATAGAAAGACAGCATATTTCTTAGAACCGTTTGTTGATAATTCCGACATTGTAACATTTGATGGATTAATTGATTCAAAAAGGAAATATTGTATTTTCAACTAGTATAGTATATTATCATACACCATTGGAATTATTAAATAATAATACACTTGATTGGGTTTATTACATAGATAAAGATTTAGATCCAAAACTTGTTGAATATGGGAAAGCAGCGGTAAAAGCATTTGGAATGAAGGAACGTTTTTTCCATATTGAATTTTTCAAAACAAAGGATGATTATATTGCAATTGAGTACAATAACCGTCCAGCAGGTGCATTTGCACTAGATGTTTATAATTATTCGCACTCAGCAGATTTCTTTAAACTTTATGCAGAGGTTGTAGTAGGTAAGGATGTAGAATTGAATTTAAATTCAAAATATGGATTAGCTTCAACTCGTCGTGATTACAAAGACTATGCACATACAGAAGAAGAAATTAGACATAAATATCAAGAAAAATTAAAAGCAGTTTTAAGAATGCCAGAGGCATTTTCAGAACTTCAAGGGGATATAATGTATGTTCTTGTAGCTGATACATTAGATGAGATGCGTGAAATGGAAGATTTTGTAGGTAAATTAAAATAAGAAAAAATCGGGGTTATAATAGCCCCGGTTTTTATTTTGTGAATTAATACAACGTTTTTACAAGTATTAATGTATAATATTACTTTGAAATCATAGTATAAATATGTTATAATTTTTAATAAATATAAAAACGATTTCAAGGAGACATTATGATGATATCTAGGGAACATTTAGAATTATTATCACAAAATTTTAGAAATATTGATGAAACAACTAAAGAGATTATAAATCTTGAAGCAATACTTTCTTTACCTAAGGGAACAGAACATTTTTCTAAGTGATATACATGGTGAGTATGAAGCTTTTGATCATATATTACGAAATGGTTCTGGGGTAATAAAAAGAGAAAGCTGAAAAGAAGTATTTGGAAATAGACTTCCTAAAAAAAGAGCTGAATTTACTAGCAACTATTATTTATTATCCAGAAGAAAAAATTAAATCTTTTGAAAAAAAGAATTAGGTAATCAGGAATATCAGGAATATCAGAAAAATTTTTGTTATTAAGATTATTGGAAGTTACTCAAATCGCCGCACGAAAAATATACACGTTCAAAAGTGCGTAAGTTGCTTCCTAAAAAAATTTTTGATTATATAATTGAAGAACTTTTTATATAAAATGCAAAACCGTGATAAAGAAGATTATTATGAGAAGATATTAGAAAAATATTATTGAACTTGGGGGCAGGTGATAAGTTTATAATAGAATTATCCTTGAGTATTCATAAACTTATTATCGATCATTTACACATAGTGGGAGATGTATATGATCGAGGTCCATATCCAGATAAAATTATGGATAGATTACTTGAATATCATTCTGTTGATATTCAGTGGGGTAATCATGATATGCTTTGGATAGGAGCTTATCTTGGCGATAGGATTTCTTTAGCTAATGTTGTTCGCATTTGTGCTAGATATGATAACCTAGATATAGTTGAAGATAGATATGGTATTTCTTTACGTTCATTATTAAATCTAAGTGAGACTGTGTATAAAGAAGATCCATGTAAAGAATTTTTGCCAAAACTATCTAAAGATGATAAGTTAAAATATAGTGAACATGAAATTATGCAAATTGCTCGTATGCACAAAGCGATGGCAATAATCCAGTTTAAAATAGAAAAACAAATTATTGATAAATACCCAGAATTTAATCTTAGTAGTCGCGCATTACTAGATAAAATAGATTTTTGAGAAGAAGACAGTAACAATAAGAGGGAAGGTTTATCCGTTGACTTCTTGTGATTTTCCTACTATTGACACAAAAAAATCCATACAAGCTAACAAAAAGAAGAAGAAAAAGTTATGACAAAACTTCGAGAATTATTTATTACAAGTGATAAATTAAAAAACATATAGAGCTATTTATTAACAAAGGTGCAATGTATACTTGTTATAATGGTAATTTACTTATACATGGTTGTATGCCGGTAGATGATATGGGAAATTTCCAAGAGTTTATTTATGAAGGAAATAAATACTCTGGGAAAGCCATGTTAGACTTTTTTGATAAAAAAATACGTAGTATTTTCTATAGTAATGTCCGACAAGATAATGGATTATTCTTCTATCTTTGGCAAGGAGAATATTCTCCATTGTTTGGGAAAAGAGACATGACAACATTTGAAAGATACTTTATAGAAGATAAAACTACGCATGAAGAAGTAAAAAATGCATACTATCAACTACGAGATAATGAAGAGTTTTGTATAAAACTTCTTAAGGAATTCGGCTTATCATCAGATGGGCATATTATTAATGGACATACACCAGTTAAAGCTTCTAAGGGAGAAAATCCGGTAAAAGCAGGTGGACGAACTATAGTTATAGATGGTGGGATGTCAAGAGCTTATCATAAAACAACAGGTCACGGTGGATATACATTGACATATAATTCTTATGGACTTCAAATAATGAGCCATGATATTTTCCAAAGTAAAAAACAAGCTCTAAAAAATGAAACTGACATAGTATCGACAAGACGTGTTGTAGATAGACTTGATAGAAAAAGAGTTTCTGATACAGATAATGGTGTAAAAATTAAAAAACAGATAGAAGTATTGAAGCTTCTTTTAGAAGAATATAGAGAAGGTACATTAGTAGAGAGATTTTTAATCTTTTGCTAAATATTTGAGTTAAACATATTACAAATTTCCCATTATCATTTTGAATATTCTTAGATATTCGCAGAGCCTTGTTATATAGCCTTTCTAGTATTTTTTTAGGAAGATACTTCACGTTCTTTATATAATCTATTATGAATCGATTGTCAAAAGTGGTAGAAGGGTAGTAGATTTATTTCTCCTAAGCTCTAAATGTTTTGCTTGCTGTTCTTTCTCAAAACGTTTCATTTCTTCCATAACTCGCTTGTAGACATAGTCAGACTGATTTTCTATCGTTGTTTAAAAAGATGATGTTCTCACTTCCTTTCTCTGGATTGAAAGGAAGTGAGTTTTACTTTTTTTCCTCCTTTTATTTTTAGTCCCGACGTAGAAGTAGGATTTGTTGCATTGTTAGTCAAAAACTTTTTGGATAAATAAAACGCACATAAACAGATTGATTTCTGTTTATGTGTCGTAGTGTTAATTTATATTATTGGAAAAGGAGGAAAACCACGGAGGGTTCTTCTGTATAGATGGTAGTGCATCACCCTTGTAAATAATCGTAGTAAAAATATATTTTTTCATAGCAATTCCCCTATAAAAAAGGAGCCGACAATATAAGATTTTGTATCTTACATTATCGGCTTTTGTGTATTTGTTCCGGTTCTTTAATTATGGTTACTTTTTAATTCTTTTTATATTGAATAAAGTTTCCAATTTACATTTAAGATAATAAAGAGAAAAAAATTTTTTAATTCAGTATATTCCCGTAGTTTTATTCGAGTTTATACACGATACCAATTCTATTATGAATATTTTAATCACTTCCTTTTAGTTGTAATCAGTATACCTCCACCAAGCTATTGTTGAAATTAGCCCTAAAACACTTACCCCAAATAAGCTAATTATGCTTCCTAAATTAAATGCTACTTTTCCTGTAATACCACTTGCAAGTGCAGGAATAGACCACGGAATATATTTACCCAGATTAAGAGCTGAACCAAGCTGAGAAAAAAGAATTGTAAAAACAATAAATGCCAATGGTGATAAATATCCACGACCTAAGCAAGCAAAAAATGCAACTGGAGTAGAGAGTAGGATAGTAAGGGTAGTACAATAACTAAAAGTGAGTATACCTTTGAAAACAATTATAGAGTCCCAACCAGCAAGTCCAATCAATTTACCAGCTAATAATCCTAACAAAAGAGCAAAAATTGATATAACATAACTCCATAAAGCAATAACTATAAACTTGGATAATACAACAGTTTCTCTTTTTATTGGAAGTATTAATAAATCTATCATTGTTTTATCAGAATATTCTCTACCAAAAATCCAAGATGTTATAAATCCGAAAAATGAGTAAACCTCCAATAGAAATTACTTGTGATAAGGATATAAAGTATGATGACCAATCTGTTATCCTTATCATTTCTATTTTTGCTGAAATCAAACCAAGATTTTTGAAATGCTCTGGATATTTCATCATAGCTGTAAACAGCCCGACAATAAAAGGAACAAAACATATAGAACAGATTGTTATAACGGAAAGTTTTGATTTTATCAACTTTCTCCATTCGATTAGAATACAGGTGCTCAATTTATTCATTCCGTACTCCTCCTATACTTCTATTTTGTAATTACTAAGTATTCTAAAGAAATAATCCTCTAAATCTTCTTTTTCAACCACCAGAAATTTAGGTGGATACCCCTCATTAACCAGTAATGTAGCAATTTCTTCCGGTGATTCTACAGATTTTTTATCAATCAGTTCTAAGAAAGGGATATTTTTCTAAGTCTAATTTGAAATTTACTTGATAACCATTATTTGATAATATTTCCTTCATAGTTCTATTGTCAGAGCCACTTACTAATAATTTCTTTTCTAAGCACTTATCTAATTCTTTACTCTCAACTTCTTTTATTAGCTTGCCCTCATGTATAATTACTATTCTGGTGGCGATTTTAGATATTTCTTCCAACTTATGACTTGAGATAAGAATAGTTATGCCGAGATCATTTGTTAATTCCTTTAATAATTCTCTAACTTCGATAACTCCCAAAAGGATCTAATCCATTTGTCGGTTCATCAAGAATTAGGATTTTAGGTTTATGAATAACAGCTTTTGCAATTCCTAAACGAGTGGTATTTCCTAAAGAAAGGTGTTTTACTTGTTTATGTTCATATTGATTTAGCTTTAATTTTTCAATTACCCAATCAATATTATTCTTATTTGTAACTCCTCTTAATGTACTAACAATTTCTAAGTTTTCTCTCACCGTTAAGTCTGAATAAGAATAAGGTGTTTCGATAATATAACCTATTTTATTCCAAATCTCTAAATTATGTAGGTCTAACTTTTCTCCTTGAATATAACATTCTCCTGATGTGGGTTTTATCAACCCTAACATCATTCGCATAGTAGTTGTTTTCCCTGCACCATTTAGACCTAAAAATCCTACTATCTCACCATATTTTATTGATAGATTCAAGTTATCAACAACATTTATTGTTCCATATTTTTATAAAGATTTACGGTCTTAATCGCTTCTTTTTATCATTATCATTCTCCTTAGTAATTTGTCCAACAATTCCTTGTATTAGTAATTTCAATACGATATCAAATTGTTTTTCTCCGATTTCATCAATGTGCAATATACTCATAGCGATAGTTCTAAATAATGCGGATACGATTTCTACCGTTACATTTTCTTGAATGTTTATACGAGATACAATTTTTTCAATCATTCCATTATCTAAAAAGATGATGAGTTGTTATCACTTCTTTTGGCAATTTTTCTTATAAGTAATTCCATTTCATTATTTTTTTGAATATGGTATACATAAACGAATAGCGAAAATCCTGATAAAAAAATCATATAGTAACTGTACAAACTGATTTGTATTTATCAGATTTTCTTGTTCTAATTGTTCTATCAAACGATTCATAGTGTCTATTTGATATTCTTCTAAGACTGCAAAAATAGCATTTCTTTTTGAAGAATAAAAATTATAAAAAGAACCTTTGGAAATATTTGCCATTACTACCATTTGGTCAACTGTTGTTTTCTTAACACCATATCTTTGAAGACATTCTTTTTGCAACTGTATGCAATTTCTTTTTAATTACTTTTTCTTCATCAGTAAAAGCAGTAGCCATAAATCCCTCCTAAATACTCTGTGACTATTTTAGTATTTTGTAGTCATAGTATATCATATAAATTATAAGTGTCAAAAAAGGCTTATATTTTCATTGCAAGAAAATATAAGCCTTTATAGTTATAAACAAATTACTTTACGATCTTGCTATTCTTTTCAAGTATCAAACTGAACTGTGATATCTGTGTTGTCTTGGTATGTGGAACAAGATATTTGAGCTAAAGTATGTAGTGATTTGATTGTTTTTATCCTTAATAAGGTGGAATACTTCTAGCGTTCATGCAGATAATTGGGATTTTATGATGTTTTTTTATATTAAAAATATAGAAATTAGATTTAAAAACAATCAAAAACAAGGTCCCTATGTAATGGTAATTAGATAGGAAATAATTGTTCTGGTTGTTTTTGATTTACCATGTTTAAAAAAATAATATAGCTTAATTGATAAATTTTAGTAAAGTTAGTTGTAGTTATAGTACCTTAGATTAAAAACTATAAGGACAATAAAAAAATTTTAAAAAAATTTAATTTTTTTATTGACATAATATAAAAAAAGTGTATTATACTTTATTCATATTTAAATAATTACCTCACAAAATAAGTGAGGTAGAGGTTGCGATTTTTATGAGTAAGATGGTTGAAAGTGTAGGGCTTGAAGAAACTATCCAAAAGGAAACGTCGCCGAAATAATATTAATCCTACGTTAATATTGTTGGGACTATATTGAATAAGTATAGGACTGTCATAGTCGCGAGGCTATGTTGCGCTACTAATAACTTATTTTGGATGAGCATGTCAGGGTATGACTCGCTATACAGAATAATAGTAGATGTTATACTTTTTTTATTTTATCAAGGAGGTTTTTATTATGACAAACGAAAGTAACAACAATGCAACAGAAGTAAAAAGAAATCTGCGATCACGCCATATTAGTATGATTGCTATCGGTGGATGTATCGGTAGTGGGCTGTTTATGACGAGTGGACAGGCAATTCAGAGTGCGGGACCTGGAGGTGCGATTGTCGCATATCTATGTATCGGACTTATGGTATATTTTTTAATGACATCTTTAGGTGAAATGGCTACGTACTTACCGACATCGGGTTCTTTTAGTACATATGCAGGTCGTTATGTAGATCCGTCGCTTGGATTTGCTTTAGGATGGAATTATTGGTTTAACTGGGTAATTACAGTAGCAGCAGACGTTGAATTATCTGCGCTTGCAATTAGTTATTGGGAGCCAATGCGTGTTCTTCCTCACTGGGCTTGGAGCTTATTATTCTTAGTCATTATTATTGCTTTAAATGCTCTAAGCGTTAAAGTTTATGGTGAGAGTGAATATTGGTTTGCTCTTATTAAAGTAGTAGTAGTTATTATTTTCTTAGTAGTAGGATGTTTGACTATTTTTGGTATTTTAGGTGGAGAATATATTGGTTTTAAAAACTTAACTATTGGTGATGCTCCATTCGTTGGAGAAGATAGTTCATTATCTAGCCAAATTCTTGCAACATTAGGTGTATTCCTAATTGCAGGGTATTCTTTCCAAGGGACAGAACTTATCGGTATTACTGCTGGAGAAAGTGAAAATCCAGAAAAAAGTATTCCTAAAGCTGTTAAACAAGTTTTCTGGCGTATTTTAATCTTCTATGTTCTTGCAATTTTAGTAATTGGATTATTAATTCCTTATACTTCACCAGATTTATTAGGAGCAGCAAGTGCAGAAGAAATTGCTAAATCACCATTTACAATTGTCTTTAAAAATGCAGGTTTTGCATTTGCAGCTAGTGTAATGAATGCAGTTATCTTGACATCAATTTTATCAGCTGGTAACTCAGGTATGTATGCTTCTACAAGAATGCTTTATGCGATGAGTAAAGAAAAACTTGCATACCCTATCTTCGGACGTGTAACAAAATATGGAACACCAGTAATGTCATTATTAGCTACATCAGCAGTTGTATTCTTAATTTTCTTAGTACAACTTACAAGTGAAAATGCTTATACATATATTGTAGCAGCTAGTGGATTAACAGGATTTATCGCATGGCTTGGTATAGCGCTTAGCCATTATAGATTTAGAAGAGCGTATATTGTACAAGGGAAAGATTTAAAAGATCTTAAAATATCGTGCAAAATGGTTCCCGGTTGGACCAATTATCGCATTAGTACTTTGTATTATTGTAATTATCGGTCAAGATACTCAACTTATTACAAAAGGTATTGTTAACTGGAGTGGTATGTTAACTACGTATATGGGAGTGCCAATCTTTCTTATTCTTCTACCTATATCACAAAATTCAGATATAAAACAAAAGTTATACCATTAGATAAAGTTGATTTATCACAAGATGCACACTAATTAAATATAGTTAAAGACTTCAAAGCGATAGCTTTGAAGTCTTTTTCCAAATTAGAAAGTAAAAGAAATACTTGAAATCAGGGACTTATGCTAAACTAAGATTTTTTTATTTGAATACTAGACAAAAATCTAATTAAATTACAAGAAATTTTTTTCTTTTTGTGGTATTATAAAAAGATAGATAAAAAAATATTAAAGGAGGAATTTCTGTGAATCTTGAATACCCTTATGACTACAAAAATGTAGAAGATATGGCTAGAAAATACCTATCAGAAGAGCAAATCGAAATAATTAGAAAATCATATGAATTTGCAAAAGATGCGCATGAAGGACAATTTAGAAAATCAGGGGAACCTTATATCCTACACCCAATTCAAGTCGCAGGAATTTTGACAGAGTTAAAACTTGATTATGCCACAATTTGTGCAGGATTTTTGCATGACGTGGTAGAAGATACCAAATATACTTTTGAGGATATTCAACAAACTTTTGGGGAAGATATAGCTGTTATTGTAGACGGTGTTACTAAACTAGATAAAGTAAAATTCCGTTCAAAAAAACAATCTCAAGCAGAGAATCACCGAAAACTTTTTGTTTCAATAGCAAAAGATCTACGTGTCATTTTTGTTAAACTTGCTGATAGGCTACATAATATGAGAACTATGAAGTATATGCGTGAGGAAAAACAGCGTGAAATTTCTAGCGAAACATTAGAAATCTATGCGCCACTAGCTCACAGATTAGGGATTAGTTCTATAAAATGGGAATTGGAAGATACATCATTGCGATATTTACATCCTTCTCAATATTTTTCTATTGTAGGAATGATGAAACAAAAGCGTAGCGAAAGGGAAGAAAGTATAAAGGATGCCTGTGATAGTATTACATCCTTATTAGGAGAAAATAATATTAAAGCACAAGTTACAGGAAGACCAAAGCATATTTATAGTATTTATAAAAAAATGGTTAAACAAAATAAAACATTTGATCAAATATATGATCTTTTGGCTGTACGTGTTCTTGTAGATAGTGTAGCTGATTGTTATGCAACGCTTGGGCTTGTTAATAATCTTTGGGTACCTATTCCAGGTCGTATAAAAGACTATATTGCAATGCCAAAACCTAATATGTATCAATCACTTCATACAACGGTAATTGCTCCAGATGGTCAAACGTTAGAAGTGCAAATTAGAACATATGAAATGCACGAAATTGCAGAAAAAGGGATTGCTGCTCATTGGGCTTATAAAGAAGGTAAAAAAGTTAATAAAAATAATAATTTCTATGAGAAATTGAATTGGTTCCAAAAAATTGCGGAAAATGATGAAACAGAAGCAACAGCTGAGAGTTTTATGGAATCATTAAAAAGTAGATTTACTTAGTGATAAAATTTATGTATTTACACCAAATAGTGATATTATAGAATTACCTAAGGGTTCTTGTATAGTTGATTTTGCGTATGCTATTCACTCAGAGGTTGGGAATAAGATGATTGGGGCCACAGTAAACGATAAGATTGAGCCATTTGACTATGTATTATCAACTGGTGAGATTTGCGATATCCGTACAAGTAAAAATTCAACTGGGCCTAAAGCGCTCATGGTTAGAGATTGCAACAGCCTCACAAACTAAATCAAAAAAATAAAAATCATTCTTTAAAAAGGCGGAAAGAGGAGAAAATCTTGTTAAGGGAGAAATTCTTCTTAAAGATGAAATTAAAGCTAACAATTTTGATATTGATGAAGTTATGACAGAAGAAAATATTGAAATTGCTTTGAATAAGTACAAATTTACTAATTTGGAAGAAATGTATGTTGCTATTGGATATGGTGGGATATCTGCTAATAAAGTTTTTGCAAGACTAACTGAGAAAATAAGAAAAGAAAAACAAGCACAGGCAAAACTTGAAAAATTAGTGAGTGGAGAAGAAGATAATAAAAAAATTGTCACGGAAACAGGGGTTTATGTAAAAGGTGTAGATAATATTTTGGTAAGATTATCGAAATGTTGTCAACCAATTCCTGGTGATGAAATAGTAGGGTTTATCACAAAAGGACGAGGTGTTACTGTTCACAGACATAGTTGTCCTAATTTGAGTGAGGAAGACAAGGAAAGACTACTAGACGTAGAATGGGTGGAAAGTTTGAATGCTCGTCGTTATAGCGTCACTCTTCAATTACATGCTTTTGATAGGGATTTATTATTACAAAATGTTCTTCTGACATTAAGTGAAAGTCGAGTTGAAATTAAAAAACTAAATTCAGAATCAAAATCTGATAAAACATGTGTAATTACGATTAGTATTTATGTTAAAAATGTTAGTGAGTGTGACTTTATGATTAAAAAACTTCGCCAGATTCAAGACGTTTATAGTGTAGAAAGAATAATTAAATAGGTGAAATATGAAAGGTAATATTACAAAAAGTAAAAAAAGCTAGTGTAAGTGTAGATGGAAAAATAGTCGGAGAAATAGATAAAGGCTATTGTCTTCTTGTTGGAGTTCACAAAGAATCAACGGAAGCAGATGCAAAGTATTTAGCTAAAAAAATTGTAGAAGCACGACTTTTTGAAGATGAAAAATGAAAAAGCTAAATCTTGGATTAAAAAGATGTTAACGGAAGTATTTTATCAGTATCTCAATTTACTCTTTATGCTGATACAAAAAAAGGGAAGCGTCCAAGTTTTACCAATGCTGCTAGAGCAGAAGAAGCAAATGAATTATATAATAAATTTAATGAATATTTGAGAGAAGAAGGAATAAAAGTAGAAACTGGAATATTTCAGACGATGATGGAAGTTAATATCATTAATGATGGACCAGTAACTATTATTTATGAAAAAATTATCATTAGGAAATTAAAAATATGAGAATAAAAAGAAAAAGAAGTAATAATACAATATTATGGTTAATATCAGGAATGTTAGTATTATTTGTTTTAGCAGCAATGATGTATTACGTTTCTGAAAAGATTAATCCAACAGCTAATGCTGAAAACAATATAACAATTTCAAAAGAAATAGAGTTAAGAACAGGTCCAGATTCATCATATCCAGTGTTGAAAAAAATAACAGCTGGAGAAAATGTTGAGCAACTTAGTAAAACGGATACTTGGTATGAAGTAAAAACAAAAGATAGTTATGTTGGTTGGATACCAGGATGGAGTATATTAGGAAGTGGACAGAAAAGTCCAGAAGATCAAAATAAAGAAAAACTAGCTGCATATACAGTATTACTCAATCCAATTATAAAAAATGATGAAACAGCTGATTACAAAGGAATAATGCCGAAAACGTATAATTTGAAAATTGCTAAGGAACTTCAAAAACAACTTTCAAGTGACGGAATTAAGGTAATTTTAACACGAGATAATGATGATACATATCCAACAAAAGATGAAGTAAAAAAATTAGCAACTGAGAATAAAGTAGATATTTTAGGTGGATTTTGATATTAATAACACTAATCAAAAAGACATTTTTGGAGTAAAGGTATACTACGGTACAGCTGAATCTGCTATTATAGCTAGAAGTATTGAAAAAAATTTATCAGAGCATTATATTTCAAAAGTATCTTCGTCAGAGAAACAGGGTAATTTTGACCAACTTAAAGATAAACTTCCTCAAGTAAGAGTAGTATCTGCTAATATTGGTGATAGAGTGGATGTAGATATACTAAATAATAATCTTGCTAATAAACAGTATATTGAAGCATTGAAAATCAGGTGTAGAAGTCTATTTATACTATCTTATAAATATTGATAATTACAATGCTAAACGCAAAGAACAGTTATTAAATCTACCTCAAAAAGGTTTATCAATTCCTATGTATTATACTAAACAAGATTCTTATAAAAATATTTCTTATGGATTAGATGGTAAGAAAACAATTGAGGATAATGGAGATGCTATTATCTCACTTGCAATGATAGCAAATTACTTAGGAATCGATGGTGCTAGTGTAGAAGATATTGCAAGTTGGGCTGGTAATAAATACTATATAAAAAAATCAAGGGACGCAACCAACTATAGTTTCTGGTTTTGCAGATAAGTATAATGTAAAAAGTAGAAAAGAATAGAAAATGATAAACTTATAGAAAAACATAGAGCAGGCGTTAAAAAAATAATAAGCCAGTTCTAGTTAGATTAAAATCAGGATTATTTGGTGAAAGAGTTACCTATAAAGTAATTCGTGGATATGAAGATGAGAAAATTTTTATCTTAACGATCCAGATGATAATGATGTGAAACTTGCAAGTTACAACGGATTTACATCAAATGATATTAAAAAACAACCTTGCTCAAGCTTGGACAATAAGTAAATAAGAAAAATAATAATCAGTATAAACTAAAAAAATATTTATACTGGTTATTTATTTTTTTTAGCTAAAGTGGCTACTTTTTAAATTATTGAGAAAAAAATATACTTGACTATAAATAATAAATCCTTTATAATAGTTCACATGGTTAACTAAAAAAAGTTAATAAAGTGAACTATTTTTTTCAGGAGGAAAAAAATGACAAGTGATAGTCAGACTATGAGTCATTTAGAAGCTATTGATAAGCTAGATGAACTTAGAATTCTTATAAAAAAATGCATAAAAAAATAATACGCCTTTATAGAAAAGCAAAGTTTTCAAGCTATGATGTACTTATGTATGAAAGAAAAAAATAACAATGCAGGAATTAGGTGAAGAGTTAGGTGTTACTAAATCAAGAGTTACGGCATTAGTCACAGAGTTATTAGAAAAAGGATTTGTGATACAAAGTGTAGATAAGAAAGATAAAAGAAAAAAATATCTACAGCTTTGCTCCTAAAAGGTTTAGAGCATATGGATGACCATAAAAAAAGCATATGAAAAATTGGTTTGAAAAAAATTTTGGAGTAAGTTTGATGAGTAACGAAAAAAAGAAGCATTTAGTATTACTCTAACTAAAAGTGAATAATGTGATAAAAAGAGGAATGTGTGAGAAAGAGGAGGTTGAAAGTTAATGAAATTAATGAAATATTTGAAAAGGTTTCACATTACCGTTGATATTTTTTTAGTAATTATATTAGGTGTTCGGGTTGTAGCAGAATTAGAATTACCTACTTATACTAGTAATATCGTTGATATTGGAATTCAACAAAAGGGTATTAAAGATGCGGTGCCGAATAAAATTAGTGAGAAAATCATTAAATACATTAGAACTTTTCATGACAGATGATGAAGTGAAAAAAGTTAAAGATAACTACAAAAAAGAAGGAAATTTTTATAAGTTAAACAATATTCCTGATGATGTGCGTAAAGAGTTAAATGATATTTTTAAAGAAACTATGACGGTTGTTCTTGGTGCAAAAAAACAAAATACAGATTTGACTCAAGTAGAACAAGGTGTAAAATTGGGGATTGTTGATAAGGGTACATTAATAGACCAAAGAAAAAAAACAGTTTCTAGTTTAGGTAACGCATCTGATATGATGCTAAAACAAGCAGGAATTTCTTTTGTAAAAGAGGAGTACAGTGAAGTAGGAATTGATACAAATGAAATTAGAAACTCATACTTAAAAGAAGTGGGGTTAATGATGATTTTTGTGACTTTTATTTCTGGGCTTGGAAGTATTATTTCAAACTTTATTTCAAGTCGTATAGCATCTAGGGTGGCATTTAATCTACGCGAAAAACTTTATAATAAAGTGTTGTCTTTTTCTAAACAAGATATTGATAAATTTTCAACTGCATCGTTAATTACCCGCAGTACAAATGATATTCAACAAATACAAAATGCTTTAAATATGTTTTTATTTATCGCATTTTATGCTCCAATGATGGCACTTTGGGGAATTTATAAAGTTACTCAAACTGATACCGGTATGACTTGGATTATTGCGGTAGGGGTAGGTTTGTTAGGATTACTACTAGGTATAATTACATTTTTAGTAATGCCAAAATTTAAAATAATGCAAAAATTAGTTGATAGGGTTAATCTTGTAACTCGCGAACTTTTAACAGGTATTTCAGTTATTCGAGTATTTGGTCGTGAAAAGCATGAAGAAGAGCGCTTTGATAAAGAAAATGTAATTTTAAGAAATAACCAGCTTTTTGTTAATAGAACTATGTCAGCATTATTCCCAGCAATTATATTAATTATGAATGGTATCTCATTACTTATAATCTGGGTTGGTGGAAAAAATATTGATGCAGGAAGTATTCAAGTTGGAGATATGATGGCATTTATAACATATACTATGCAAATAGTTATGTCATTCCTATTCTTTACATTCTTAATGATGCAATTGCCACGTGCGGAAGTAGCTGCAGGTCGTATAGACGAAGTATTAGGAACAGATATAACAGTTTTAGATAATGAGAATATTCAAGATGATATGCTTAATAATGTACATGGTACTTTAAAATTTGAAGATGTTAGCTTTACATTTGATGGTGCAGATAGCCCGGTATTAAGTAATATTACTTTTGAAGCGGAAGCAGGTAAAACTACAGCAATCATTGGAAGTACGGGTAGTGGTAAATCTACCTTATTACATTTAATACCACGTTATTTTGATGCTACAGCAGGTAGAATTACTATTGATGGTGTTGACATTCGTGATGTAAGTATGAATAAATTACGTAATCTATTAGGATTTGTTCCTCAAAAAGGTGTCTTATTTAGCGGTACTATAGAGAGTAATATAAAATTTGGTGATGAAAATATTACTGATGAAGAGATGAAAACTGCTGCAGAAATTGCACAAGCTACAGAGTTTATTCTTGCTAAAGAAGAAAAATACAATAGTGAAATTTCACAAGGTGGTTCAAATGTTTCGGGTGGACAAAAACAACGTTTATCTATTGCACGTGCTCTAGCAAAAAATCCTAAAATTCTTCTTTTTGATGATAGTTTTTCAGCACTTGATTATAAAACAGATGTTAAATTAAGAAAAACTTTAAAAGAAAAAATGAAGGATACAACAACAATTATTGTTGCTCAGCGTATAGCAACAATTTTACATGCTGATAAAATTATCGTAATGAATGAAGGCCGTGTTGTTGGAGAAGGTAAACACAAGGAATTATTGAGTAGTTGTCCAACCTATTTAGAAATCGCAGAAAGTCAGCTTAGTGAAGAAGAATTAGCGAAAGGAGGAAATACTCATGAGTAAAGAGAAAAAACAAAAACGTTCGGATAATTTTGGAAAAACATTAAAACGTATTATAAAAATTAATGTTTAAAAAAAGTACATGATTTCGAGTATATTGGTAGTTTTATTCGCCTTAATAAGTACTGTGTTTGGTATAGTAGGTCCTAAAATTATGGGACAAGCTACAACAAAGCTTTTTGAGGGATTAGTAGCCAAAATTAATAATACTGGTGGAATTGATTTTGAAAAAATTGCAGGAATCTTGTTAACAGTACTAGGATTATATGTATTATCTTCTGTGTTTATGTTTATTGAAGGATGGCTTATGAGTAATATCTCTCAACGCCTTACATACGATATAAGAAAAGATATTAGTAAAAAGATTAATACATTACCAATGGGATATTTTGAACAGCGTACAGTTGGTGAAACATTGTCACGTGTAACAAACGATGTTGATACACTTGGGCAATCATTAAACCAAAGTTTCACACAGATTATTGCTAACAGTGCAACAGTTCTTGGGGTACTTGTAATGATGTTTACTATAAGTCCGCTTATGACACTTATAGCAATAGCATTAATACCAATTTCGGGTATTTTATTAGGGATTTTAACAAAAATGAGTCAAAAATATTTCACAGGACAGCAAAAAGCGTTAGCTGATGTTAATGGACAAGTAGAAGAAAGTTATGCTGGACAAAATATTATTGTAGCATTTAATCATAAGGATAAAAGTATAAAAGAGTTTAATACAAAAAATTCGGATTTATATACATCTTCATGGAAGGCAAATTTCTTATCTGGTCTTATGTTTCCGGTAATTAACTTTGTGGGAAATTTAGGTTATGTAGGAATAGTATTTTCAGGTGGATTATTGGTTGCAAAAGGTACAATTGGTGTAGGAGATATCCAGGCGTTTATTCAATACATACGTAATTTTACTCACCCAATAGGTCAGATAGCTCAGTCAATGACAGAAATTCAAAAAATGGCTGCAGCAGGTGCTAGAGTTTTTGAGTTTTTAGATGCTGAAGATGAAGTACCGGTGGAAAATTCAGAAAAAATTGTTGTTAAAGAAGGTAATGTTGTGTTCGACCATGTTAAATTTGGATATGTTGAAGATCAAATTATTATTAAAAACTTCACTAGTGATGTGAAAAAAGGTGAGATGATTGCAATAGTTGGTCCGACAGGAGCAGGTAAAACTACCATGGTTAAACTTCTTATGAGATTTTACGATATTAATGGAGGAAAAATTTCTATAGATGGTCGTGATATTACATCGTTAAGTCGAGAAGAATTACGTTCATATTTTACAATGGTTCTTCAAGATACTTGGTTATTTAGAGGAACGATTATGGAGAATATTCGATATGGGCGTTTGGATGCTACTGATGAAGAGGTTATAGAAGCTGCAAAAGCTGCACATATTCATCATTTTATTAAGACTTTACCTGGAGGATATGATATGGAACTTAATGAAGAAGCTTCAAATATTTCTCAAGGACAAAAACAATTATTAACGATTGCACGTGCAATTCTCGCTAATAAACCAATCTTAATTCTTGATGAAGCGACCTCAAGTGTTGATACACGAACAGAAGTATTAATTCAAAAAGCGATGAATAAACTGATGGAAGGACGTACGACATTTGTAATTGCACATCGGTTATCAACTATTAGAAATGCAGATAAGATACTGGTTTTAAAAGATGGAGATATTATTGAGCAAGGAAATCATAATGAACTTTTAGCACAAAAAGGTTTTTACTCAGAATTATATCAAAGCCAATTTGCAGAATAATTCAAGAAAGGCATTTAGAGAATTATCTCTAGATGTCTTTTTGATTTTATTTTTGACAAGATATATTTAATTTAGTACAATTATCTCATATTCGAGATAATTGTGTAGAATTATACAAAAATAGGAGTATGTGAATGAATAATGAATTTAAGGCTGTTATCGGAATTTTTGAGAGCGAGTAATTTATTAGTAGATGATTTAAAGAAGACTTTAAAAAAATTATCCAATAAATACGACTGAATTTTTCTGTAATGGAATTTTTATACAGCAAAGGAGAAAAAAAGTATTCAAGAAATACGAGATAGAATTTTTACTTGCAAGTGGTAGTAGCGACATATGTCGTAGATAATTTAGAAAAAGAAAGGTTATGTTAATAGAATAGTCAATGAAACTGATAAAAGGGTAACATATATAAAGTTGACTAGAGAAGGAAAAAGATTTAATTAACAATATTTTTTTCCAATGCATAAAAAAATACTAAAAAAAGATTTTTAGTGATTTGACTAATGAGGAGTTAGTTACATTGAAAAAAATATTAAAGAAAAATTAATTAAAGGTAATATATTTTTCATAAAATTAGTATCTCGAAACTAAAGAAACATAGGAGGATATAATGGTAGAGCTAGGAATTAGTACATTTGGAGAAACAACAGAAATAGAAGGGACAGAAATAACACCCACACATGATGAACGTATTAGAAATATGGTAGAAGAGGTAAAACTTGCTGATAAAGTTGGATTAGATATATACGCAATAGGAGAACATCATAGAGAAGATTTTGCAGTATCAGCACCTGAAATATTGTTGGCAGCTGGTGCGGCAGTTACAAAGAATATAAAATTAAGTTCAGCGGTAACAGTTTTATCATCTGCTGATCCTATAAGGGTGTATCAACAGTACGCAACAATCGATGCTATTTCAAATGGAAGAGCAGAGATTATGGTAGGTCGTGGGTCTTTTACAGAATCATTTCCTTTGTTTGGTTATGATTTAGCAGATTATGAAGAATTATTTGATGAAAAACTAGCAATGTTAGAGAAAATTAGAGCTAATGAAAAGTTGATATGGGAAGGAAAACATACTCAAAAGGTAGAAAATAAGGGGGTATATCCTAGAAGTGTTCAAGAAGATTTCCCTATTTGGGTAGCAACGGGTGGAAACACAGAATCCACTATTAAAATCGCGCAAAAAGGCTTACCAATAGCGTATGCGATAATTGGAGGACAATATAAATCTTTCAAAGGGTTAATTGATTATTATAAAGCTATAGGAAGAAATTCTGGTTTTGATGAAAATCGTCTAAAAGTTGCTTCACACTCATGGGGATTTATAGCTGAGAGTGATGAAGAGGCGATTAAGAAATATTTCTATCCAACAAAACAAGTAGTGGATGCAATCTCAAAAGATAGACCTTTTTGGAGACCACTTACATTTGAACAATACTTAAATAATGTTGGCCCAGATGGATCTATGTTAGTAGGTAGTCCAGAAACTGTAGCAAATAAACTTATTGATATGATAGAAACATTAAGATTAGATAGATTTATGCTACATCTTCCGTTAGGATCTATGCCACATGAAGATATAATGAAGGCTATAAGATTATTTGGAGAAGAAGTAGCACCAAAGAGTTAGAGAATATTTTAAAAAAATAAAATTATAAATTTAGAAAAATATACTGTTAGTAAAAATATTATCTAAATATTTGAGAGTACTTTATCTAAAACATTAATTCATCTAGTTATTTATATTTATGGTATAATAAAAAAAGTAATAAAAAAATGGAGTATATTATAGATGGTTTTAAATAAATATAAATATTTACTTTTTTTGATTTAGATGATACATTATTAGATTTTCAACAAGCTCAAGAATTAGCTTTTAAAAAAATTATTAGAAGATGAAACGTATAGAATATAGTTATAAATTATTTGAAAAATATAAAGAAATAAATAAAGGCTCTTTTGGCGTCGCTTTGAAAAAGGAGAATTGGCTAATACAGAAGTTACGAGTCAACGTTTTATTCAATTTTTTGAGTTGTTTAATAAAGATGTAGATGGACGTGAAACAGATATTCGCTTTAGATCTTATTTAGCAGAGGGAACCAACTGTTTGAGGGGATAGTAGATATGCTGGATAGACTACGCAAAACACACAAATTATATGTTGCTTCAAATGGAATAGGAGTTACTCAACACACGCGGCTAAAAAATAATGATTTGAATAAGTATTTTGAAAAGATTTTTTTATTTCAGAAGAAGTAGGTAGTAAAAAAAGCCGGATAGGGAGTTCTTTGAAAAAGTTTTTGTCGAAGTAGGCGTTGAAAATAAGGGAGAAGTATTAATGATTGGAGATACTTTGACCTCTGATATATTAGGTGCTAACAATATAGGAATAGATAGCTGTTTAGTCGATATTCATAATGTGGAAAATAGTGAGATAATACCAACATATAAAAATTAATAAAAACTATAGATATATTAGAATTATAAAAATTGATATAAAAAAATAAGGAGCGAATCTTATTTCAAGATACGCTCTTTTTGTTATTAATGTTTATTGAAAAGAAGTATTTTCTAATGCAACAAAAACAGTGTTCTATTCCATATTCTTTTTCTAATAGTATTTTTTTATATTTTCGACAATAGTATAGTCTTTATTTATGCTATATTCATTTAAAAAGTATGTGCATAGCAGCATTTGTTTCGTTTGTATCAGTATGCCAAATATGGAATTCATGTATATTAGCAACACCTTCTATTTCACCGATTTTTTTCATAGATTTCAGTAGTATTTAAAGTAGTTCCTTCCATCAAAAATAATATAAGAAGAACGAGTAATTTTAAAACCACCTCTAAAAAAGAATAATTGTTATAATTATACTCATAATTATATCGACAACGATATAACCTGTAAAAATATATTATTGTTGAAGAAATTATAATACCTACTGAACTAATTAAGTCTCCTAAAAAATGCCATAAAGCACTTTGGATATTTAGGTTATCTTCTTTTTCTAAACTTTTAGTTAGAATAATAGTTATAACTATATTAAAAAGTAAACCTACAGTAGAAATCATTAACATAGTTTTAAAATCAATATCTCTAGGATTATATAATCTCATAATTGCTTCATAAAGAAGATAAATAGAAATTATAATAAGAGCTAGACCATTTAGAAATGCAGCAATTACCTCTAGTCTAACAAAAACCAAAGGTATAATGCTTTATTTGGTTTTTTTGGCGCTATATATCAGGGCGATTAAGCTAAAACCAAGAGCAGCAACATCGGAGAACATGTGAAAAGAATCACCTAGTAGCGCAAGTGAATTAGAAATTATCCCCCCTATATATTCTAATAGAGCGAATGCAGTAGTTAATATTAAAGATGTATAAAGTATTTTTTTAGAATATTGTTGTATTTTTGTAATGTTTTTTTATGATGAAAAATTATATGTAATCATAGCATATCCTCCATATATTTATAATATTATATCTGAAATGTATCGTTATGGCAACAAAATGCGACTGATACTAATTATTAGTATAAAAACGATGTGAAAATGTAAATAAACTTAATTAAATATATAGAGCTTAGTGTTGATTTTTTTGTATTTTTGCTTTGATAAAATTAATAGTAATAAAAAGATAGAAGGTGAGATAGCTATGAGAATTTTATGCATAGGAGATAGTAATACTTGGGGGTATACACCAGAAACTGGTATAAGAATGGAGAAAAGATGGACAAAATTGTTAGAAGAATATCGTCCAGATGATAAAATAATAGAAGAAGCAATGAATGGTAGAACGGTTACCGCAAAAGATACAATTGTTCCAGTTCGTTGTGGAATTGACACCTTACCGATTTTGATGTTAAGTCACGTTCCGGTTGATTTAGTAATAATTATGCTAGGAACAAATGATTTGAAAAAGCAATTTAATCCAAGTGCAAAACATTTGGCTTTTAGGAATAGAACAATTTATTAAATATATTAGAAATCCACATTTGGCAGAGAATTACAAAATTCCTAAAATTTTAATTGTATCACCAGTTCCGTTACGAGATGAAATTGTTGAACGTCAAAGTTTGTTTGGCGAATTTGATGAAAATAGCTTAAAACAATCTAAATTTTTAGCACAAACATATAAAGATATTAGTGATAAATATGAAGTGGATTTCCTAAATGCAGGACGTGTAGCAGAAGCTTCGCTGATTGATTGTCTTCACTTAGATGAGAAAAAAATCACGAAAAAAACTTGCTAAATATATAGCAAGCAAGATATCTGAAATATTAGATTATGAGGAAGCAAGATAATAAAATAAAAAAACTCGAGCTTGATAATTTTTTTATCAAGCTCGAGTTTTTTATATTGTTTATAGGAAATATATCCCTATGTAATAACCAAAAAAAGTAATTAGAAAGAATAATAAGTTAATTTTCCCAAGTATAATATAGTTTGTTATACTTGTAGAAAAAAATAATAAAAATACGATCCAAGTATAAAATGTATTACCTGATTGTTTTGTTAAAGTTATGTCAATTAAACCTATAATGTAGTTATATATGAATATAAAAACAAATAATAAATAAACAAGATATAATAATAGGTAAAGTAGAAACATTGATTAACATTGTTAAATTATTTAATATAATAAAACTACTTAGTATTAAAAGTTAGTTGAGTTATTCTTGAAACTAAACTATTAAAAATTTATATCTTTCAGCATGTACACTTCTCGAAATAAAACTAGGGAAAAAGTTGGCTCACAGTAAAACGTTAAAAAAATATAAAACCAATAGGCATAATTTATAAAAAAATAAGACCAAGCAAATAGAGCTAAAAGTACGCCCTGTATGAATATAACAAAAAAAGGTTCTGTTAATTTTTTTTCATAATAAGTTGTTTTTTTATCTGTTAGAAATATATTCGGTTATATGCTGAACGCTAAAAAAATCACGCTAATTAAAAATAAGTGTAGCTAATAAATATTTTATGCTAAAAATTATTATTTGTTAACAATAGTAATAAGGCAATTATTTCTAATACAATAAATATTATATTTATATAAGAATTTCTTTCCCATATCTATTAAGATGAACAATTTCAATAGTCCAACAATTAAGAAAAAAATCATAAATATAACAATTAAATGAATAATATTTTTTTAAAGTTTATTTCATCTTCAATATAGAAATTTAATATTTTAATGAAACTTATTGAAAAAAACAATATCAAATAAAAGATTAAATATACCTTGTCTACTGAATAAAGAACAATTCATAAAAATCCCTTTCTAAAATTAATTTTTTTATAATATAACTAATATTTTTATCATAAAAAAATATGAAGAAGTAATCTTATTTTAAATTACTTCTTCATTATATGTAATTATTTTTTTAATTTTTTTATGGAAATCTTTGAAGAAAAGGAGACCGATAAGTGTTAGAAGTACACCTCCCATTGCCAAAGTAAACTGTGCAATCAAAGTACTAACTAGAATATATCCACCACCTATAATTGCGATAATCGGAACTAAAGGATAAAGTGGAACTTTATATGGTCTTACTAAGCTAGGCTCTTTTTTACGAAGAATAAATACTGCGATAAAAGTAGCCACAAAGAAAAACCAAATTGTAAATAATAAAAAGTCTGTTAAAGTATCGAATTGTCCTGTGAAAATCATTATAATTGCTATACCTAAAAGTAGGAATGCAGAATAATGAGGTATTGCAAATTTATTTAATTTAGTCCAAGTATTTTTAAATGGTATTTGATCTTTCATAGCCATTGCGTATGGAACACGAATACCGGTCATTGTATAACCGTTTAACGTTCCATAAACACTAATTAAAATTCCGATAGTAATGATTTTACCACCAACACCACCAAATAATAAAACTGCAATTTCACTTGCTGCTTTTTGGTTTCCAGAAATTTGTTCCATTGGCATAGTCATCAAATAAGCAGTGTTAATTAGTAAATATATGACCATAACTAACCCCAGCCCTAAGAAAATTGCTCGAGGCAGATCACGTCTAGGATTTTTCATTTCTCCAGCAATATTACCGACTGCAATCCATCCATCATAAGCATACATTGTTGCAAGAAGCGCAGAGCCTAAAGCAGTAAATGAATTATCATTAGAAAATGTAGAAGAATTTGGGAATAATTCTACAGTATGTGGATTTGCTTGGAATAATCCAAAAATAACGATTGCAAAAATTGGGATAAGTTTACAAAAAGTAGCAACTGTTTGTACTATTCCACCAGTTTTACCTCCAAGTAAATTTAAACAAGTTACAGATAATGCTACTGCAATTGCAATAGGAATATTGTAAATTTTATCCAATTGAAATAAATTTACACATTGAGTTGCAAAAATAATAGCTGCGGCTGCCATGCTTGCTGGAAAGTAAATAACAGTTTGAGCCCAACCTAATAAATAAGAAAATGGGCGTCCATATGCGCGTTCAATCCACACAATCATCCCCCCAGTTTCGGGAATTGCAGCAGCGAGTTCAGCAACAGTCAGACCTGCACAAATTGTGATAATTCCTCCCAGTACCCATGCAATCATACCCAAACTAACATTGCCAGTAGTTTTATATATAATTGCAGCTTTAAAAAATACTCCAGATCCAATTACAATTCCAATTACTGTTGAAAATGCAGGGAGAAATCCAATATTTCTTTTTAAATTATTCATAACTAATCTCCTTGTACTATATAAACTTGATGAAATTTTCCAAATAAACATTTATCGATGGAAACTCTAGGGAAACTTACTTCAATAAAATATTGAAATTGCTTTCATGCATATTTATTATAACTTATTTATGCTAACTTAACAATAGTAAATTGTAAAATTATCTAACATAAATTTGACAATTAATAGCAAATAAAACTTACATCATTTTAAAAAATAAATATAAAGCAAGAAAAAAATAAAAAAATATAATTAAAGATTTCACAAAAACAAATTAAAATATGATATAATAAAAATGTATGTGAAAAATACTAGATTTATCATACTAGAGAGGAAATAAACATGACAGAAGAAATTAAAGTTGACGTTCAAGAACTTAATGATCAAATGCTTGTGCGTCGTGAAAAAATGGAAGCAATGCGTGAAGCAGGTTTAGATCCATTCGGGACTAAATTCGAAAGAACTCATCTTTCAAGTGAAATAGTAACAGAATTTGATAAATACTCTAAAGAGGAATTAGAAGAAAAAAATGTTTCTGTGACAATCGCAGGCCGTATTATGACAAAACGCGGAAAAGGTAAAGCAGGTTTTGCTCATGTTCAGGATTTAGGTGGACAAATTCAAATTTATGTTCGTCAAGATAGAGTTGGAGATTCTTATGAATATTTCAAAACATTAGATTTAGGGGATATTGTAGGAGTAACGGGTGTTCTTTTCAAAACAAATGTTGGAGAATTATCTGTAAAAGCTGATAATTTTGTAATTTTAACAAAAGCTTTACGCCCACTTCCAGACAAATTCCATGGACTTAAAGATGTAGAAGAGCGTTATAGAAGAAGATATGTAGATTTAATTATGAATGAAGAGAGTAAAGAAACTTTTATCATGCGCTCAAAAATTATTCAAATTATGCGTAGTTACTTAAATGATCGTGGTTACCTAGAAGTAGAAACACCTATGATGCACTCAGTTGCAGGTGGAGCTGCGGCTCGCCCATTTGTTACACACCATAATGCTTTGGATATGCAATTATTTATGCGTATTGCGCTTGAATTACCTCTTAAACGTCTTATAGTTGGGGGCTTAGAAAAAGTTTATGAAATTGGTCGTGCATTCAGAAATGAAGGTGTTTCAACGCGTCATAATCCAGAATTTACTATGATTGAACTTTACGAAGCATATGCAGATTTTAATGATATTATGGATTTAACAGAATCTATGATTGCATATATTTGTAATGAAATTCATGGGACTACAAAAATTATGTACGGAGAAGATGAAATAGATTTGACTCCAAAATGGCGTCGTGTTCATATGGTAGATGCGATTAAAGCGGTAACAGGTGTTGATTTCTGGAAAGAAATGACAGATGAAGAAGCTCATGCTCTAGCTGAAGAACACAATGTTCCTGTTCGTAAAGATATGAAAGTTGGTCATATTATTAATGAGTTCTTTGAAACTTTTGTAGAAGAAACATTAGTTCAACCAACGTTTGTTTATGGGCATCCAGTAGAAGTATCACCACTTGCAAAAACAAATCCTGAAGATACTAGATTTACTGATCGTTTTGAATTATTCATAGTTCGTAGAGAACATGCGAATGCATTTAGTGAATTAAACGATCCAATTGATCAAAAAGAGCGTTTCTTAGCTCAAATGGATGAGAAAGATGCTGGTAATGAAGAAGTTTATGAAATGGATGAAGACTTTGTAGAGTCATTGGAATACGGTATGCCACCAACAGGTGGATTAGGTATTGGAATTGATAGATTAGTAATGTTACTGACTAACTCAGCTTCAATCCGTGATGTACTACTGTTTCCGTACATGAAGCATAAATAAGAAATTAAGAGAAAAATAGGGAGAGGAATCTCCCTCTTTTTTGAAAAAGAAAAAGGAGAATAACATGGCAAGCTTTTTTGAAAGATTAAAGGAAAAATTTTCTGCTAAGGAAGAGCTAAATGAAGAACTAATTTCGCTTGATGAATATGAAGAATTTGTCGAGACTCAGTTGGTAACAGAAAAAAATTTAAAAAAAGGTTTGAAAAAATCGCGTGATAGCTTTTCTAATGCACTTAATAATTTGATAAGTTCATATAGAGAAATTAATGAGGAGTTTTTTGAAGATTTAGAAGAACTATTAATTCAATCAGATGTTAGTTATAACACAGTACTAGAATTAGTAGACCATTTAAAAGAAGAATCTCAACGAAGAAATCTAAAAGAACCAAGTGAACTACAAGAGATGATTATAGAAAAATTGGTTGATATTTACATGGAGGGTACAGTTAAAGCAGATTTGAAATATGCCCCGGAAAAAGAATTATCAGTATTTCTATTCGTAGGAGTAAATGGTGTTGGGAAAACTACTTCTATTGGTAAGCTAGCACATAATTTGAAAAAAGAAGGAAAAAAGGTTTTAATAGCTGCGGGAGATACATTTAGAGCAGGAGCTATTGACCAGCTTGATGTTTGGGCTAAACGAAGTGGAGCTGATATTGTAAAATCACATGAAGGTGCAGATTCTGCAGCAATTATTTTTGACGCTATTCAATCTGCAAAAGCTAAAGGATATGATGTATTGCTTTGTGATACAGCCGGACGTTTGCAAAATAAAGATTACTTAATGAAAGAACTAGAAAAGATAGTTAGGGTAATAAAAAGAGAAGTTCCTGAAGGACCACATGAAGTACTTTTAACGATAGATGCAACTACTGGACAGAATGGTATACTTCAAGCTAAAACATTTAAAGAAGTAAGTGATGTTACAGGTGTAATACTTACAAAATTAGATGGTACGGCCAAAGGTGGTATAGTAATAGCTATTAAAAAAGAATTAGGTATCCCCGTAAAATTAGTTGGTCTTGGAGAAAATATTGATGATTTAGAAGTGTTTGATCCAGAACAATATATATATGGACTGTTTTATAAAGAAAAAACAGAAGAGCAGGAATAAAATAGGTAGAGGTAGTGTTGTAGAAAAAAAGCACTACCTCTTTTTTTACTGTGGTAGAACATTTTTAAATTAATTACATATTATGTTTTAAAAATCATTGAAATATAGGTAGGAAAAAGTATATAATAGATATATTAAAGAGGTATTATATATGGAGGATTATAATGGGATTTTTATCAAAATTATTTGGGAAACAAGAAGTTAAAACAGAAGAGTTAGTATTAAACTCTTATATGAAAGGAAAAGTAGTAGATATTACAGAAGTACCAGATCCAGTATTTGCTCAAAAGATGATGGGCGATGGATTTGCAATTATTCCTGAAGAAGGTAAATTGATATCACCAGTAGCTGGAGAAATAATACAAGTATTTCCTACAAAACACGCTTTCGGTATTAAAGCAGGAGAAGTAGAATTACTTATTCATGTTGGATTAGAAACAGTATCTATGAAAGGTGAAGGGTTTGATGTCAAAGTTTCTGCTGGAGATAGAGTAGAAGTAGGTCAAACTTTGTTGACATATGATTTAGAGCTAGTAAAAGAAAAAGCGAAGGATGTGATTACTCCTTGTGTAGTAACAAACATGGATGCAATTGAAGGTATTAATGTTTTAAAATTAAATGAAAATGTTGATTTTTCACAAGAAGTAGCAAGCGTAAAACTTAAATAGACTAGATCTATTTAAGTTTTACTATTAATGTAGAAATTATGAATGACAAAAAAATTTTTGGAAAAATTATTTATTTATATATAACAAAAGTATAACTATAATATTTTTACACTATCGTCCAGAGAAAAAAAGATGTTTGGCTTATTGATGAAAATAATGAGTTAGTAAGGTTCATATATAGCGATAGTTTTAAATCTTCAGAAATAGATAATATTGTTTCTAATATTATAAGAAACGAAGAAAGACTAAAAAAATGTTTAAACTGAATTGTTTAAAAAAATTAAAATTTTTTTATGTTTCTCCTGATTTTGATAGTACTGTAGTGGATTACAAAAAAATATAGAATTTCTTCAAGTTTAATGATAGAGAGAATACTCTACAATGATAAAAAAATAGAAAAATTATTTATTAAAGAATCAGATGTTAAGTTTATAGATAATACACCAGATACTCTTCGATATAAAAAAACCGAGTTGTAGAATTATATAAAAGACAAACTTTAGATAAAAAAATATTTTAGATGTAAAAGTATAGTGGTATAGCAATTTTTTTATTTGGTATTATTTATCCTGAACTACTTAACGATTTATTTTTTTCAAATAGACAAAGTTTCTATATACCAGTATTTAAACTATAATTATCAAAAAAATGATAAGTGGTCAGTTTTATCGTTTTTTTCACAAGTGTTTTTTTGTGATAGAAAATGTAAAGAGTTTGATAGTAATATTAGTTGCATTGTTAGCTACATCGATATTGTTCAATAAAGCATTGAATATAGTTAAATCAATAAGCATATTGGTTACTATATCATTATTCTTTAATTTATTTTTTTAATTTTTGGATATTCTGGTAATCTAGATATAGCACTTGCATCGAATTTTTGGGTCTGCTAGGGATCGATATTTATAAGCCAACTTACGAAGAAAAATGATAATCTTAAATTTTTTTATATTGGAAGTTTATCTATTTGTATATTTGGTCGGAGCGGTTATATTTTTTTGATACAACATTGACTATATATATATTTGCCTTTATACTAGGTATTTTTTTATACAGCTTTTTCTTTGAAAAAGAAAAGAATATGTACATAATGGTATCAAGTATTATTTTAATAGTTGTTTTTGGCTTTGTAGTTTTATTTACAGGTCTTAATACAAAAAGGGTTAATAAATAATTATCGAGTGAATAAAGTTGAACAAAGATTACTTAAACATCATTCAGATGAAGATATTTTTAGTCTAGAAAAAGAACTGACTTCAAATAATAAATCTGTGTTGACTTATTATGAGCTAGGAATGATTAAATTGATGAAATCATCTAAGCAAGATGCTAAGAAAGTTTTTCTTAGAAGGAATAAATTTTTGATAATACATTTTGCACCTATGTATTATAATTTAGGTTTAATAGAGCGCCAAGAAGGAAATTATAGTAAAAAGTAAGGAATATGCTCAAAAAAGCTTATGATTTAGAAAAAAAGTAGAAAAAAATATAAAAAAATTTGGTTGATGAGTTGAATAATGATTAAAAGAGGTAGCTTCATGAAAAAAATTTTTATGATTTACAGCAATTTTTAAAAAACTTTTGGTATAATAATATACATGAAGGATAGAAAAACATACGCTTAGTATGGTAGAATATGAAGTAAGAGAATTAAGACGTATAGAATTAATTTCCAAAGAAGAGTTTTTGAGAGCGATGCTAATAATAAAAGCAGGAAGTTAATTATGAGTTATCAAAAAGGATAGGTGAAAGAAATTGGGAAAATAGTCTTATATTTATTAAGGTAAGAAAAAGAATAGAAGAAGATGTTATGCAAATTGAGGATATGATTAATGCTTGTTTAGCAATAAAAGGTCAGAAAAAATGTCCGCTTTATCAAGATGTAATAGATACTCAAATTTATGGATTAACAAAAGAGATCAACTTAGCAGTAGAGATAGGATGTATGTCTTATAAAAAAGGACGTGATATTTTGGCGAGTTTAGAAGAAAAAGCAAGTGCTATGTATTCAAGTGTTGATATAGAGAGTAAAGCGAACTAGGCATGATTAGAGAAATAAGAAAATCTATAAAGCATGAACGTAGACATGTAAGAGTTGACTGGATGGTTGCCTTAACTTTGTTAATATTGCTAATATTTAGCTGTATTATGGTTTATAGTGCTAGTATGATTGGTAATAAATATGGGACGTTTACATCTTCTGTTCCAGTAGAAGCAAGTTATTTTCTTAAAAGACAGGCTGCTTGGGCTGTTTTGTCTTATATAGCATTTTTATTTTTTAGTGTAGCAATTCCACATGAGTTTTTTAAAAATAAAAAGTTATTGCAATATGGCTTTTGGGGTATGTTAATTTTACTTGTTATACCATTATTACTCCCCGCCATAAATGGTGCTCGTTCGTGGATTCGATTAGGAGCGTTTAGTTTTCAACCATCTACTCTGGCTCAGCTATTCATTATAATATATATGGCGTTTATATTAGAAACTAGAAAAGTAAAACTTCGTCAACTGTGTACCAGTAGTGAGCTATTTAGTATTTTTTTAGTATACCTTTAGCTTTAATTGCTGTAATTGCATTGCAAAATGATACAGGGATGATTTTAATTACTTTATCGGTTATAGGAATAATGACATTATGTTCTAATATACATTTTAAAAAAATATAAAAAAATACTTACTCTTGCAATAATAGGGGTAGCACTTCTTATTATGTATGTGCTTATCAAGGCAAGTTTTTCTAATGGAACTTCTTATAGAACAAATCGTCTAAAAGTATTTTTAAATCCTTTTTCAGAAAATTTAAGTGCAGCTGCTGATCAAGTTATTAACTCATATATAGCTTTTGGAAATGGGGGCTTAGTGGGAAGAGGATTAGGAAACTCTATTCAAAAGTTAGGATATTTACCAGAAGCACATACTGACTTTATATTAGCTATTATCGCAGAAGAATTAGGACTTATTGGAGTTCTATTTGTAATAGCGTTACTGGGGCTTCTTATAGGAAAAGTCATTTTTGCAGGTACTAAATCAAAAAATACATTTTCAGCAATGTATGCACTTGGGTTTGCTAGCTTACTAATAGTCCAAGCTGTTGTAAATATTGGTGGTGTAACAGCCTCAATACCTATGACAGGTGTACCATTACCTTTTATAAGTAATGGTGGTAGTTCATTACTTATTTTGAGTGTGGGATTAGGAATAGCGACAAATGTTCTATCACATGTAAAATATTTAAGAGAACAAAAATAAAATAAAGTAAATAGAGATAAAGTTCGACTTTATCTCTATTTTTTTCAATAAAAAGAATGGATAAACTTGCGAAGTTATCTTATTCAAGCTATAATAGTAAAGGTAACTTTTAAAGGAGATATTACATGAAATTAGAACAGTTTGATTTTTTTATTTACCAGAGGAATTGATTGCGCAGACCCCTCTGTTAAAAAGAGATACTAGTAAATTACTTTGTATTGACAAAAAAAGAAAAATAATTACGAGCATAAAAACTTTTTCAGATATTATAGATTATTTTGAAGCAGGCGATACCTTAGTACTTAATAATACAAGAGTAATGCCAGCACGTCTGTATGGACAAAAAAAGGATACAGGTGCAGCGATAGAAGTATTATTATTAAAAAATGAAGTCGATAATATTTGGGAATGTCTAGTAAAACCAGCAAAAAGAATAAAAATAGGAAGTGTAGTTTCATTTGGTGATGGAATTATGGAGGCAATATGTACAAGAGTACTTGATGATGGTTTTAGATATTTTGAATTCAAATACGAAGGTATTTTTCAAGAACGTTTGGATGAGCTTGGTACGATGCCATTACCTCCATATATAAAGGAAAGATTAACAGATAAAGAAAGATATCAAACGGTATATTCAAAAGAAGTAGGTAGTTCAGCGGCTCCAACAGCAGGACTGCATTTTACCAATGAATTGTTAGATAAAATTAAGGCTAAAGGAGTTAATGTTGCATACTTAACTTTACATGTAGGGCTTGGAACATTTAGACCGGTTGCAGTGGAAAATATTGAAGAACACGATATGCATTCTGAATATTATACATTAGATGAAAAAACTGCAGAGATTATTAATAAAAACAAAAAGAAAAATAATGGTAGAATTTTTCTGTTGGAACAACAACTACTAGAACGCTAGAAACAATCGCAAGAGATAATAACGGCAAAAATAGTAGCTGCATCTGGTTGGACAAATATTTTTTTATTTATCCAGGTTTTAAATTTAAATGTGTTGATGGGCTAATTACAAATTTTCATTTACCAAAATCTTCGTTAATAATGCTTGTAAGTGCATTTTATGAAAGAGAAAAGATTTTAGATTTGTATAAAATAGCAGTAGAAAATAAATATCGCTTCTTTAGTTTTGGCGATGCGATGATAATAGTTTAAGAAAGGAATTTATCAAAAGATGAGAGATGTAAAAGAAAATGCAGTTTGGTATGAACATGTCAAGACCTGCAAACAATCTGGAGCAAGGCTAGGGATAGTACATACACCACATGGTAGCTTTGAAACACCAGTATTTATGCCAGTAGGAACACAAGCAACTGTAAAAACTATGGCACCTGAGGAAGTCAAAAGTATGGGTGCAGATATAATTTTATCTAATACATATCATTTATGGTTAAGACCAGGGGAGAAGATTGTTGAAAAAGCTGGTGGGCTACATAAGTTTATGAATTGGGATGGAAGTATCTTAACTGATTCTGGTGGTTTCCAAGTATTTTCATTAAGTGACTTTAGAAAAATTGAGGAAGAAGGGGTTTACTTTAAAAATCACTTATCCGGAGAAAAGTTATTTTTATCACCAGAAAAAGCTATGCATATTCAAAATGCTTTAGGTTCAGATATTATGATGGCATTTGATGAATGTCCAGATTTTAATCATGATTATAAGTACATAAGACAATCAGTAGAAAGAACAAGTCGTTGGGCAGAAAGATGTTTAGAAGCACATAAAAATCCAAAGACGCAGAGTATTTTTGGAATAGTTCAAGGAGCAGGTTTTAATGATTTGCGAGAACAAAGTGCTAAAGATTTAGTCAGTATGGACTTCCCGGGCTATGCCATAGGAGGATTGTCAGTAGGGGAACCTAAGCAAGAAATGTATCGAGTACTAGAGCATGTAACACCATTACTTCCTGCTAACAAAGCAAGATATTTAATGGGAGTTGGTTCTCCAGATGCATTGTTTGAAGGAGTATTACGTGGTATTGATATGTTTGATTGTGTTTCTACCTACGCGTATTGCGAGAAATGGAACGTGTATGACATCTCAGGGACGTGTCGTAATAAAAAATGCTAAGTATGCAGAAGACTTCACGCCATTAGATTCAGAGTGTTCTTGTTATTGTTGTAAAAATTATACAAAAGCATATCTTCGTCATTTATTTAAAGCAGACGAAATTTTTGGAGCGCGACTTGCAACAACGCATAATATTCACTTTTTTTAATTAATATGATGAAAGATATTCGTCAGGCAATCATGGAAGATAGATTACTAGATTTTAAAGAAGAATTTTTTTGAAAAAAATATGGGTTAAATGAGAAGAATCCTAAAAATTTCTAAAAAAATTTATAGTAAATGGTTTATTTTTTTCTACGTCAATATAGTAGAATAATATAGTAAAGTAAAATAAATGGAGGTATAACATGCAAGGTTCATACATTAATATATTAATGATTGTGTTTCTTTTTGGATTTATGTATTTCATGATTATAAGACCACAATCTAAAAAGAAATAAAGAATTAAAACTTCTTCAAGATTCTTTAAAAGAAGGAGATAGAATTGTTACTTTTGCTGGAATCTATGGAGAAATCATAGAAGTAGGGACACTAACAGTAAAATTAAGAATTGCACCAAAAGTGGAAATTGAATTAGATAGAAATGCTATTCGTAGCCTAGTTTCAAAATAATAAATAAAAAAACTAAGAATAAGAGTTGTCTTATTCTTAGTTTTTGAAAAAAATATTTTTATAATATTAGAGTTTTCTTGAGTAAGTAGTATAGTAAGATAATATAAAAAAATTTATTTTTTTGTTTAGATAAAACAATAGGAGTTTATATCGCTATATGTCATTATTGAAAGTAAAATCAAATTTCTCAGTGGGAATGAAGAGAGATATTTAATATACACAATATATAAAAACATATATAAAAACTTCATGAAAAAAAGAAAACTTTTATATAGCCTTAAATAGTATTTTTAAATATTTATTTAATGTTGTAAAAAAATATAACTTTTATTTTATAATTAGAATATTCTTACTATGTAAATAACTTATTAAGTTAAATTGTTTTGCATTTGTTAAGAGTGGATTTTTATAAAAAAATAAAATGTTAAATTTTACAAAAAAAGAAAAAAAGACAGATGAAGAATTTGGCTTTTTCAAGGAGAAATATATGTTTAAAAAACAGGTATATTAAAAATATGGAATAAAAAAATTAACAGTAGGAATCGCATCAATAACAATAGGTGCAATTATTTTTTTCTAGGTAGTAATGCGCAAGCAAGTGATAATGAGATTAAAGAAACAGTTAATCCAGTTTCAGTGGAGAAGGTAGATTCTACATTAGCGCCTAAGGAAAATAAAAAAAGAAAAATACAGAAGTTGTTGAAAAGAATAAAAAAATATAGAAATTACTAAAAAAATGAAACAGATTCTAATTTAGTAAAAGCTCAAGAAAAACCTAGTACATCAGAAAAAAACATTAAATGTTTTTTTGATAAACGTACAACAGATAGTACTAATATCAAAGACTTATTAGTTAATATAATAAAAAAATAACGAAAAAGACAGTAGAATCAGAAAAAGATAAAGAAGTTATTGTAGAAAAATATAAAACCAGGTGTACAAATAATTTCACGTTTAACTTCTGATTATGCTGAAGCAATATCGAAGGGGTATATTGGTCTAGAAGGTGGAAAAATATGATAGTTTGATTTATAAAAAAATGCTGTGTTAAATCCAGATGGTGATAATGATGGAGATGGTATTTTTAAATAAAGATGAATTATATATTTATAAAAAAAGATGGAAGAACTTATTTGGGATATGATGTTCATCCAAAAATTAGCAGATACTGATGGAGACGGTCAAAAACGATAAAGAGGATAAGGATAAACTTATTTGGAATATATCAGCAAGAGATATGGCTTTACTAATGAATCTTGTATATGAAAAAAAGATGATCAAATAAAAAAAGTATTTTTAGATCCAAATACAAATGTGGCATCACTTAAGAAAAAAGAATTTCAATTTATGCACAATGAATTGGCACCATACTGGACTGTAAAGAAAATTTTTCATCAAGATAATGGATTAGATGCGGTGCTATTTGAAACAAAAAGCTAATTATCCATTTTTTTGAAAAAAATAGTACAATACAAGTTTTAGCAATTCAAGGAACTAACGTAAAACAATCAGGGGACATACGTGCAGATGCTGCTTTAGTACTAGGAAATGAATCTAATCAAAGTATAGCGACAAAAGACTTAATAAAAGCATTGAAAAATGATAAAAGTATAACAAATCTATATATTACTGGTCATTCTTTAGGAGGATACTTAACTCTACGTGCTACAGCTCAAGCAGAAAAGGATAAAATGGAAGCTTTTAAAGGCTCATATACCTTTAATGCTCCTAAAATTTATTCAGGGTTATTTAATTTCTTTGGTGGTGGAGAAATGAAGAAAGAAAGTGACCTTACAGATAAATTAGCGATATCAGGAAAAATTACTAACTATTATACGGATAATGATAATGTTATCCCAGGATTTTTACAACCCAAATATGTAAAAAGTATAGGGAAAAGCGCTGGCCAACATAGTTCGACATCGTATTTTGAATCAAGAATAAATTCCCATAAAGATTTTAATTTTGGTAAGCGACAAGGAGTAGATGGTGTAGGATATATTGATCCTAATTTGAAAAAATTGAAGATTGTTTCTCCAGAAAAAGGAACACTAAGCTCTACGTTCTTACCAACATTGATAGATAAAAAACCAGTATCTATTATGATGGGGGAGAGTCTTAAGGATAAAGATATCTTTGACAAAAATTGATAAAAACGAAACTACCAGTGAATATATCATTATCATTATTGGAAAAAAAGTAGACTTATCAACTTTAGGAAATAAAAAAATGCTAAGGTAAAAGTTTTATATTTAGATGATAATACAACTAATGAGATTGATGTGCCAGTTTTAGTTAATGAAGCTAACAAAGCGCAATTAAATTCAGTAGTTAATGCCGCACAAAAATTTAGTTGACGCTATAGTCGAATTGAATGATAAAAACTGAAAAAAATCAGCTGCATTGTATAAGGAAAGTAAAAGTAGTATTATCTAATAAATTAAAAAGATGCTGAAGAGGTTATAAATAATAAATTGGCTTCAATAAATACGGTAACAGCTATAACTAAAGAAATTGCTAATCTTGGATTAGATTTAATAGCTAAAAAAGAGGCCTTAGAATTATTAGATTATGCGAAATATGATCCACAATTAAAAGAAAACAAAGTAAATTATGTGAAACAAGGTGAAAACTTAAACTTGTTAGAAGTTATTCAAAAAAATAGCAACAACTGGCTTACCTGCAGAGACAAAATTAGAAGTAGAAAGTATTTCTAATTTTTGGTAATATCGGTAGAGTAAATGTCGTTGTAAAAGTTACTTATCCAGACAAAACTATAGATAGAGTAGTAGTTCCTTATGAAACTTACACTTCTGAACAAGGTGAATCATTAGTTCAAGAAGCACTGCCTGAGTATATTACTGAAGCAGAAAAATATACACCAGAACTAATAACAGCTGATACAGTCAAAGTAAGACAAGATGAAAAATTATCAATAGATACTATACTAAAAAGCAGTTAATACTGAAAAAAATTACCTAAAAAAATGTAGTTTATGAGTTGGTAGAAGATAAACTAAGTACATTAGGTGAAAAACTTTGTTACAGTTAAGGTAATATATAGTGATAAAAACAGAAGATATCATAAAAGTTCCAGTTTTTTTGTATATACAGACTCTAAGGGAGAAAGTGCGGTGCAACCAGCATTAGAAGAATATCCAGAAGATAAGATTCCTAGTGATTTATTAATTAATGGAGATGTTCAAGTTGATTTTTGGAAATGCTGAATTAAAAAGGATTGAACCTTGGTGTAACAGAGATTGATGATGTTAATGTAGTAGAAAATATAAAAAAACTAAATTAGGAGAAGTAATTTCTGTTCGAATTTTGGATTTAAAAAAATTTTTGAAAAAAAGGCAAAATAGAGAATCTAGAAAAAAAGAAAGAATAGTCCGTATTGCATTATCAGATTCAGGGGCTAATGACGTAAACGTATATCATGTTCTAGAAAATGGAACATTGGTTAAGCTCGCTTCTAAAATAGTAAATGGAAATATAGAGTTTAAAATTAATCACTTTAGTATGTTTGCAGTTGTTGGAAGAGTAGTAAATAATGTTGTACCAAAGATAGAGATTGCCAAAACTAACAGTAATATTAACGAGCCGGTACTTGATAATAAACAAAGACCTAAAAAAATACTGCTATCAAGAAATTACCTAATACAGGGATTGATAACACAAAAAAACAACAGGAATAATAGGGATGACATTGTTAATAGGAGCTGCATTAGTTAGAAAAAAATTAAAATAACCAAATATAATAGTTTTGCGTACAACACGACTATATATTAATATAAATTTTAAAGAAGTAATTACTGAGTTTCAAGTAATTACTTCTTTATAGTTAGTATTTATTTAGAAAAAAACATTTTTTTCCATTCAGAACGTTTTTTTCTAAGAATTTTTTTGCTTCTTCTTGTGCTCCTTCTAGAGAGTGAGAAGCAGCCCAGCCACATTGTACTTCATTACAAGCAGGAACTTCTGTTGCTACAAGAACATCTTCTAAAGTTTTAGCAAGGGCCTCTTCAATATCTTCATAGCTATTATTATTTATTACAGAAAGATAGAATCCTGTTTGGCACCCCATAGGCCCAAAATCAAGAACATTATCAAGATGATTTCTAATAAGTTCAGCGATTAAATGTTCAAGTGAATGTAGGCTTGGCATTTTTAGATGTTCCTTATTAGGTTGACAAAATCTAATATCATATTTATAAATTTTATCCCCGTTTTCTCCACTATAAACACCAACAAGGCGAATATAAGGTGCAACTACTTTAGTGTGGTCAAGATTGAAACTTTCAACGTTCATTTTTTTCTCAGTCATGATATTCTCCATTTCTATTGTTGTTAAAATTATTATACTATATTTAACTAAAATAAAAAAGAAGAAGAGATGAGTTTGAAATTCATCTCTTCACGTTTAATTAGTATTTTTCTATTGGTATAAGTTTGTTCATAATAATCGCCACAATAGCGCCAACTGCGATTGGTGAACCGATTAAATATTGTAAAAATTGTGGTGCACTAGCTTTAAGACCAGCAGGGATAAATAATAATCCGATAGTGAACATTAAAGGAACACCGATAATATATAATTCTCTTTCAGAGAAGTCAAGGTTTTTAACAACTCTAAACCCGTTAAGTAGAATAATAATACATACTACTGCAAAAACTCCACCAATAACAGCAGCAGGTATAGAATTGATAATCGCTGAAAGTTTCCCTAAGAATGATAGAACAATAAACCAACCAGATGCAACGACAAAAACTTTTCTACTTGCGACACCGGTAATAGAGATAATACCAGCATTCGTAGAGTAACCAGTAACTGGAGTTGCTCCTACTAAAGCAGCTAGAAGACATCCAATACCTTCACCGATAACTCCCTGTTGATTTGAGTATCGTTAAGAGGCTTAACCATAACAGAGCTCACTGCGTACCATGTACCGGTTGTTTCAGCAAGCAGTACCATATAAATAATAATCATAGTAATAATTGCAGATGCTTCAAAATGTATATCATAGTCTAAAAATAAAATTTTTGGCATTGAGAAAAAACTAGCATCTTTAATTGCCTGAGTGCTAAAACCACCCATTAAATAAGCACAGAAAGTACCTATTCCTAATGAAATAATAACAGAAGAAATTTGGAAAAATACGTTTTAAACTTACTTGTTATATAATTTCCTAAAGATGAAAAGAAAATTAATGAAGCTGCAGTGATAAATGCAAGTAAGATATTTTGTTTCATAGTTAATCCATTTCCTTCAATGTAAATGTTGTTGACAAACGCAGAAGGTAGAAGTGTTAATCCAACAATCATAATAATAGTACCACTAACTATAGAAGGTATAAAATTTCTAACGATATATTTATAAATACCAGAATATCCAAGAATAATAACTAAAATAGCTCCAACGATGCTTGCGCCAAGAACGGTTCCCAGGTTCTTAGAACCCATATAGATTCCTATAATTGCTCCAAGCGGTATAAAAGATGGACCTTGACAGACAGGTAATCTAAGATAGAATAAAACCTGAATTAAAGAGGCAAGTCCGGCTCCTAAAAATGTAGATTGGATAAGCCCTGCAGCATCACCAGGTGATAATGCAAGTGCTGTTGCTAAAATAAATGGTGGTACATAAACGTCCATTGCTAAAACGTGTTGTAACCCTAAAATTGCGGATTGAGAAAATGGAATATCTTCATCAACTCCAATGGTAAGATGTCTATTTTTTTTCGACATAAAATGAAACTCCTTAAAAAATTTATTTAATAATCGAGTATAACTGCTCGTTCAGTTTAATTTTAAAAATTTTACAAAAATTAAATATAGTAATTAATAAAGACTAACTTTGTAAAGTGATTAAAAATAACATTAATTATTTTTTTAAAACTCTTTTACCTTGAATCCAAACTTCACGAATATTTTCTTTTGTAGAAAGATAAAGTATTTTTTGTAGTAAATGTTTATCTTCTTCATTATCTAGGTAATTAGGTAGTTTATTATTTGGTGTGTTTATATCAATAACTTGAAAATCGCAAATGTAACCTTTTTTAAATATACCAAGCGGAAGTTTGAGTGCTTTTCCACCGCCGTGAGTTGCAAGATAAAATGCTTCAAAAATAGATACTTTCGAGTTATTGCTTCCTCGTTGGTTTGAAGGTAAATTATTATCCACACCGTCATTTAATAGACGGCTTGACATAACTGTCTGTTTAATATTGTCATACAGACTTGGAGAAAAACCACCTGATATATCAGTGCCTAAACAAATATTCACACCTTCATTTTTAAGCTTATTTACAGGAAGAACAGCATTTGCGAAGTAAGAGTTTGAAATAGGGCAGTGACAAACAGATGAATGATTATGTGAGAAAATTTTTGCATCGCTACTATTAATAAAATTTCCATGAGCCATAACTGCTTTGTCAGTTAAAAGACCAAAACTAGCCAATACTTCAGTATCACGACGGCCAAATCTTTCAGAAACAAAATTATGTTCCCAATCACTCTCACTACAATGACTTTGAATATAAGTATTATATTTTTTTGCTAGGACTCCTAAGCCTTTTAATGCTTCATCAGTACAACTAGGAACAAAGCGTGGTGTAATGACTGGATAGACACCTTGAAGCACGTTTTTCCCTAATGCTGTAACATCCTTTATGAATTGTTCAGTATTTTTTAATGCTTCTTTCGTTGAATAATCGCGATAAAAATTTGGGTTCATAGTTTTATCATCCATAACGACTTTTCCGACGAACCCACGTTGACCAAGGTCAGCGCAAATTTTTGCAAGTTCAAGTGTTGCTTCGTTATGGATAGTACCGAAATACATAGCAGATGTAGTTCCGTTAGCAAGTAGAGTTTTTACTAAATCGGTATAAACTTCTTTTGCATAATTAACGTCTTCGTACTTAGCTTCTAAAGGGAAGGTGAAAATTATCTAACCAACAACTAAGTTCATCATCAAGTGCTAATCCTGCTTGTGGCCATTGAGGAGCATGGATATGTAAATCTATAAATCCTGGTAAAAAGTATCTTATCCCCAAAAATCATAAAAAAATTTTTGATGAGAAGAATATTCAGTTAATTTTTTTCCACATAATTAGGATCATTATTTTCTTATAACTTCATTAATAATTCCATTTTCTAATACTGTGATGATAGCATCTTTTAAAAAAATTCGATTTTTTTCCGTAGTGAATGCTATGAAAAAGAGATGCTTTAAAAAATATTTTTTTATAGTCATATGTTTATATCTCCTTGTAAGTTTAATAAATATACCACAAGAACCGAACTATGTCAATAAAAATTTTTTCAAAAACAAAAAGAAAACACATTTTACGAAGAATTATAGACAAATCCAGAAGAGAATGTTCGTTTTTTTGCGAGAGAAGGGAGTTTTTAGTGGCTGGAATTTTTAAAATATAAAAAAACCGAAGATATGTAATCTTCGGTATAATTATTATCTAAATTCTTTTCTTTCTTTTTGAAACCAGGGCGCTCACTCTAGTTTTTGCTTTCTTTCTAAGTAATTTTCTCCATTTTTTTAAGAAGTGAGCAGATAATATCTGTTATTTCTATAAAAATCTTCTTCAATATAACCTTTAGTAGTCATTGCGGGAACCCCTAAACGAAGACCACTAGTTTTTTTCATAGGAGGTAGTGTATCAAAAGGAATACCATTTTTATTACATGTTATATTAGCTTTACTCAATAAAAGGCTAGCATCATGGCCAGTTACTCCATAAGTAGAGTACGTATCGATTAAACATAAATGGTTATCACTACCATCGCTAATAACAGGAATATTATTTTCTTTAAAAGTATTCACCATTACTTGAATGTTTTTTAGAACTTGTTCTTGATAGATTTTAAATTCTGGTTTTAATGCTTCTGCAAAGCAAATTGCTTTAGCAGCTACGATATGTTCTAATGGACCACCTTGTGCCCCGGGGAAAATCATTTTATTGATTTTTGTTGCAATTTCTTCATTGTTCGTTAAAATAACTCCACCACGTGGGCCTCTAAGAGTTTTATGGGTTGTAGATGTTACAACATCAGCATAAGGAAGAGGGCTAGGATGAAGACCAGTAGCCACAAGCCCAGCGATATGAGCCATATCAACCATAAGATATGCACCTACCTCATCAGCAATTTCTCTAAATTTAGCAAAGTCAATTATACGAGAGTAGGCACTAGCCCCAGCAATAATCATTTTAGGTTGGTGTTCTTTGGCTAATTTTAAAACTTCATTATAGTCAATAGTATGAGTATCTTTTGTTACTCCGTAAGATACAACATTATATAACTTTCCAGAAAAGTTTACATGGCTTCCATGAGTTAAATGCCCGCCAGCATCCATACTCATACCTAAAACAGTATCACCAGGAGAAAGTAATGCCATATATACAGCGATGTTAGCACTAGAACCTGAATGAGCTTGAACGTTAGCAAATTTTGCACCAAATAATTCTTTAAGACGCTCGATAGCTAAGCTTTCAATTTCATCAACAACCTCACACCCATCATAATATCTTTTACCAGGATAACCTTCAGCGTATTTGTTAGTTAATATACTTCCAGTAGCTTTTAAAATATCTTGCGATACAAAGTTTTCACTAGCTATAAGCTCGATATTCGTATTTTGTCTGTGTTGTTCTTTTTCAATAAGTTCAAAAATTTTATCCATAAAAACACTCCTTTATAAATAATTTGTAAGGAAAAGAAGGGGTATCATTTTTATACTATATTACTATATAATTAAAAAAATAGAAATTGTACTAATTGATAAATACAATTATATTCTTTACCTTATAATTCAATATAATAGCATATACTTTAAGAAAAAGCAAAAATAAAAAGTAATTTACATAATTTTTCTGTTTTGTGTAAATATATAATGAACGTAGTTAATATATTTTAAAAACTTTCTTATTTTTTTAGTGTTACTGGCCTAAATTTAGTAGAAATTAGAAAAATATTTATGCTATAATAATAAGCGGAATACGTCTGTATTACTATCGAACCAAAATTTTAAGGAGAAAATTTAATATGCTTGTAGATAAACCATTGAAGCTGTTTTCATTGAACTCTAATATTCCATTAGCGAAACAAGTAGCAAAGTCACTAGGTGTAGAGCTAAGCAAATGTAGTGTTAAAAAATTTAGTGACGGAGAGGTTTCTATTAATATAGAGGAAAGCGTACGTGGATGTGAAGTTTTTGTTATTCAATCTACTAGTGGTCCTGTAAATGACAACTTAATGACCCTATTGATTATGATTGATGCATTAAAACGTGCTTCTGTAGATACTATTAACGTTGTAATACCTTATTATGGGTATGCACGTCAAGATAGAAAAGCGAGAAGTCGTGAACCAATTACAGCAAAATTAGTGGCAAACTTATTAGAAACTGCAGGAGCAAATCGTATTATTGCTTTAGATCTTCATGCATTACAAATTCAAGGATTCTTTGATATTCCAGTAGATCACTTGATGGCAGTGCCTATTATTGCTGAATACTTCAAAGGCAAACTTTCTAATATGGAAGAAGTAGTTGTAGTATCACCAGATCATGGAGGAGTTACTCGTGCAAGAAAATTAGCTGATGCTCTTAATACACCTATTGCAATAATTGATAAGAGAAGACCTAAACCAAATGTTGCTGAGGTTATGAATATTGTTGGAAATATCGAAGGGAAGATTTGCATTCTTATCGATGACATAATTGATACAGCAGGTACAATTACTTTAGGTGCTCAAGCACTTAAAGATAGAGGGGCAAAAGAAGTTTATGCAAGTTGTTCGCATGCGGTATTAAGTGGACAAGCATTAGAAAGAATAGAAAATTCTCCAATTAAAGAATTAGTATATGCTAATACAATAGATATACCTGAAGAGAAAAAATTAGATAAAATGGTTCCACTATGTGTTGGTGATTTAATAGCTAAGGCTATTTATAGAATACACCATAATGAACCAGTAAGTGTTCTTTTTGAATAATTTTTAAAAAAATAAAAAAATAAAAAGGAGGCAACGAGTTCGTTGCCTTCTTTAAAGTAGTTCTAATAGAGTCGATAGTAAAATATATATTGAAAGAGGGCAACAAATGAAATTAATAGTAGGATTAGGAAATCCAGGAAACAATATGAAAAATACAAGACATAATATAGGTTTCATGATTTTTAGACGAGCTTGCAAAAGCATGGAATATAAATTTTTGATAAAAAAATAAATTTAATGCTGATTATGCAATAACGTACTACAATGGAATTAAATATTTACTTATAAAAACCGACAACTTACATGAACCTTTCAGGTGAAGCGTTAAGAAAAATTTTTATGATTATTTTGAAATTGACATAGAAGACATTCTAGTAATCTATGATGATTTAGATACAAAAGACAGCTAACTTTAAATTAAAAAGCTAAAAGGAAGTAGCGGTGGTCATAATGGTCTCAAAGAGTATTATAAGTCACCTTGGAACTGAAAAATTCAATCGTTTAAAAATAGGAATAGATAGACCAACTCCACCTATGAAAGTAGTAGATTATGTGCTAGGAAGATTTTCTAAAGATGAAATGATAGATATTGAAAAAGATTTACTCAAAGAGTATAAATTGTATAGAAGATTTTTTTCAAAAATGAGTTTTTGTGGAATTAATGAATAAATATAATTAGTATAAAAAGCAGTGATAAAAAAATGAGTAGGAAACTTGTTTTGAGTCCTGCTCTTTGTCATGGAAAGATAAGGAGAGAGCATGTTAAAACAAGAATTGTTGAAGATAGTAGATTTTGATTATGACAAAAAATTAATAATATTGGAATTTATGGACAAAAATATAACAACAAAAAGCATTAGAAATTTATAATGAATTTGTTAAAAGTAATAAGAATGTTGTTGTAATTACACAAGATAAAGTGGAAGCAGAAGAACTTTTTCTCATTGATTACTACATTAGAAAAAGAAACATATATTTATCCAGAAATAGATATTTTAAAAAAAGACACACAGCTAAAAAGTAATGATTTAGTACAAAAATTCTATAAAAGTCCTAGAAAAACTTAGTTTCAAAAAGTTCCAAGTATAATAATTATTCCTATTGAAGCAAGCTACAGAACATTAAAAGATCCTGAGAAATTTTTTTGAATACTACATTTTGAAATTAATATAGAGACAGTAATAAATTTTGAGGACTTGCAGAAAAAAACTAGTTAATATGGGTTATAATCGTGTTGACAGTGTCGATGTAGTAGGAGAATTTTTCGAAAAGAGGAAGTATAGTTGATATTTTTTTAGTCCATTAAATGAAAAAAACCTATACGCTTGGATTTTTTTCGATGATGAGTTAGATAGTATTCGTACTTTTGATGAAATTACGCAAAAATCTCTAGAAAAAGTAGAAAATGTGACTATATATCCAACGAATGACTTTTTCTTAACGAATGAAGAAAAAGATATTGTCGTAACAAAAAAATATTAGAACGATTGAAAGATGAAAAAAACTTAAACAAGAGGAAAAACTATAAGGATATTAGTGACTATTTACAAGAAAAAAATAGAAATATATAGAGCTACTGGGGATTTTTAGTGAATTAGAGAGTTTTTTTCTAATCTAATATATGAACATACTTTTTAGTATTGCAGATTATTTTACAGAGGATGTTGTTATTTTCTTTGATAATTACCATAAAAATCACAGAAAAAAAGTTGAAAGTTTGCGTCAGTATTTCTTAACAAATTTACAAGAAATTAATAGAACATATATTCACCAAAAATATTATTGACGATAATGCATTTGAAAAAAATTCAAAAATAAAAAAAGTAAGAAAGTACTATTTATCTAATTTAAAAATTAAACGAAAAGATTATAGAGAAAAACTATAATATAGATATTACGGATTTGGTGTATTATGTTAATGAAGAATATTTAACTAAAGAAATAAGAGAAAAAGTTAGATAATGATTATAAAGTTTTAATTTCTTTAAATACTCAAAAAAACAAAAGAGATTATGTTGAAAAAGATTTTTATTTGATAATTACTTTTTATGATGATACTTTATTACGGAATAAAAAAATGGGAAGATTTTTTTCATTGACGTTAATAAATACCATTTGAAAAGGTTTTTGAAGATAAGAAAAAAATAAAATATTTTTTTATTAACACCGCGTGAATTATTTACAGAAGAAGAACGAAAAAAACGTCGTGTAAAAATTTAAATATACAAATTCTGAAAAAAATAAGAAATTATCAAGAATTAAATATTGGTGACTATATTGTTCATATAAGCCACGGTATTGGTCTTTATGAGGGAATAGAGAATATCGAAGTCAACGGAGTGTATAAAGATTTTTTTAAAAAAATAGTTTATGATGGTGGAGATGTTATTTATGTTGATATTAACAATATGAATTATATTCAAAAATATACTGCTTCAACAGATAACAGAAAACCACAACTAAATAAACTTGGAACTAAAAAATGGCAACAAGTAAAAAATAAAGTTCGTCGTGAAATTGAAGATATTTCGGAAGACTTGATTAAATTGTATATAAAACGTGAATTAAGTTCAGGTTATGCATATAGTTTTGATAGTAGCTTGCAACAAGAATTTGAAGATGACTTTTCTTTTATACCTACCGATGATCAATTAAAAGCAACTGAAGAAATAAAACGTGATATGGAAAAACAACGTCCAATGGACAGGCTCTTATGTGGAGATGTAGGTTTTGGGAAAACTGAAGTTGCCATGCGTGTTGCGTTTAAAGCAGTTATGGATGCAAAGCAAGTAGTAGTTTTAGTACCAACAACACTTCTAGCTGAGCAGCACTATGAAAATTTTGTTAATCGTTTTGCAAACTTTCCTGTTAATATAGAGGTGGTTAGTCGTTTCAAAAGTGCAAAAGATATTACAGAAATTTGCAAAGAGATTACGAGAAGGGAAAATTGATATTATTATCGGAACACATAAACTTCTTAATGATAAATTTAAATATAAAGATTTAGGTTTATTGATTATTGATGAAGAGCAACGCTTTGGTGTTAAACACAAAGAGAAGATAAAACACTTAAAAAATACGATTGATGTTCTGACACTAAGTGCAACACCAATACCAAGAACATTACATATGAGTTTGATAGGTATTCGTGACTTGTCAGTAATAGAAACCCCACCAAGTGAACGACAACCGATTCAGACTTTTGTTACCGCGCAAAATAACATGATAGTTAAAGAAGCGATTATGAATGAAGTTTCTCGTGGTGGGCAGGTATTTTATGTTTATAATAGAGTAGATAGCATAGATGAAAAATATTTGGAGTTGAAAAGATTATTACCAGATATAAATATCGCATACGCACATGGTAGAATGACACAACGTGAACTTGAGCGTATTATGTCTGATGTAATTGATAGAAAATATGATTTATTAATTACAACTACAATAATAGAAACAGGAATTGATATTTCTAATGTTAATACTCTTATTGTAGAAGATGCAGATCGTTTTGGTCTTAGTCAGCTATACCAACTTCGTGGACGTGTAGGAAGAAGTAGTAGAGAAGCTTATGCTTATTTAATGTATCAGCCATTCAAAGCTCTTACAGAAAACTCTGAGAAAAGATTATCTGCAATTAAGAATTTTACAACTTTAGGAAGTGGATTTAAAATTGCTATGCAAGATTTATCAATTAGAGGAGCGGGAGATGTTCTTGGTGGACGTCAACATGGATTTATTGACTCTGTAGGGTATACATTATATTCACAAATGTTAGAGCAAGAGATTCAAATGAAAAAAGGTATATTAGAACCTATTTTGGAACGAGATAAAACACAAGATGCAGAGTATTATGAAAAATATAATAAAAGAATCGCTCCAAAAACTTCAAAAAGATCTTTTTGAAGCAGAAAATGATGATTTTGAGATTAAATTAAATGTAGATGCATTTATTCCAAAAAGAATATATTAGTAGTGATGCAGACAAAAATAGATTTTTTTATAAAGCGATTAAATAGCGTTATTACTGATGAGGAGATTGATAGTATAGTAGAAGATTTAATTGATAGATTTTTCTGATTTTTGGCACAGAGGTTACTAATTTAATTGATATTTGTTACTTAAAAGTTAAAAGCAAAAGAGTCGAGAGTTACAAGTGTTAAAGAACTTGCAAACAAAGTAATTGTAACTTTTTGAAAAAAAGATATAGTAAATAAATTAAAAAGGAAAAAGAATTGTTTGCTGCCTTGATGCCACATAAAGATGTGAGAAATTATTGCTAAAGATGGGTTCTTTTTAGAAATAGATAAAAAAGAGCGTTACAGTATTCGTCGTATTAGAGATATGATAAATCTAGTAAAAAGAAAAATATGGAGGAAAACTAATGACAAAGATTAGATGCCCATGGGTAAAAGGAGAGTTAGATACAAAAATATCACGATACTGAATGGGGAAGAAAAACTCATGATGAAAGAGAGTTATTTGAATATTTAATTTTAGAAGGGATGCAGGCTGGACTTAGTTGGTCATTAATTCTAAAAAAACGAGAAAAATTTTAGAAAAAGCTTTTGATAATTTTGACTATAATATTTGTGCGAATTATAGCGATGACTATTTAAACTCTTTACTAGAAGATGAGGGTATTATTAGAAATAAGTTAAAAAAATATGGTGTGAGAAAAAATGCATTAGCCTTTTTGAAAGTAAGAGAAGAATTTGGAACTTTCGACAACTACATTTGGCAATTTACAGATTTTAAAACGCTTAGTTCAAATCTGAAATCTTATAAAGATGCGCCTAGTAATACTGAATTATCAGATAAAATAAGCAAGGATATGAAAAAAAGAGGATTTACTTTTGTAGGAAGTACAATCATATACAGCTATATGCAAGCGATAGGAATGATAAACGATCACCAAGTAGACTGCTTTTTGTTATAGCGACTGTAGGTAGATAAGTATTAAAACAAAACTTGTATAATTGTATTAAAATTTAACTATAAACTTTACTTTATATCGAATAACGTCTATAATAATAAAAAGTGTTAAATTTTTACGATAGGATTTAGTATGAATAAGAGAACTATTAATATTGAAGAAATTATAGAAAATAAAAAAATACATTAAAAATATTCGATGATGAGATAAAAATAATAGAAATTCCTAAAATGCCCAAATGTGAATTTATCCATATCGGAGCAACAAGTACAACAGATGTTATTGGGGAAAAAAATAGTTGATATACTTGTTGTTGTAGAAAAATTTACATGAGATAACAACATTTGACGAAAAAAAGATTAAATAATATAAGTTATCATAGAATAGCTCATAATGGTACTAAGGGTGTAATTAAGTATGCGAGACTTACAGACTATTTTTTTCTATGAACTATGATGTGATATTATATGTAGTTCAACGCGGGACAGAAATACATAACGATTTTTTTAAAAATTAAAAAGGTTTTTTTGAAAAAGAGGAATTAAAAGGCTGAGTATAATGAATTTAAACTTATTAATAAAGAATATACGTTTAAAGATTACTCAAATAAAAAAATTAGAGTTTATAAATAAAATGTTAAAGAAGGTAGAAATAGATGATTAAAGCACAAGGTATAGAAAGTGTTGTTCGTAATAGTGAAGTATTATTTAATGAACCGCTAAAAAAATACAGTTTTACTAAAACGGGAGGCAATGCTGAGGTTTTTAGTACGTGTAAAAACAGAAGAAGATTTTCAGAATATAATCAAATATAGTTATGACCACAAAAATAGAATTGACTATTTTAGGAAATGGATCTAATGTTTTAATTTCTGATACTGGAATAAGTGGAATTGTTGTTATAACTAGTGATATGAATAATATAGAATTATCAGAGGAAAATATATTATCGTGCTATGCAGGAACAACATTGAAAAGAACTTACTGATTTTTTTGTATAGAAAATAGTTTGACTAATCTTGAATTTTCATGCGGTATACCTGGTAAGTGTAGGTGGTGCTATTTTTATGAACGCTGGAGCTTATGGTGGTGAAATGAAAGAAGTAGTAGAAAAAGTAGAAGTTTTTGATAGAAAAGGTAATAAGAAAGTGTATTCTAATGAGGACATGAATTTTTCTTATAGACATTCTGTAATTCAAGAAACAGGAGAGATTATTTCTAAAGTTTACTTTAAAATGCTAGATGGAAACAAAGAAGAAATAATAGCTAGAGTTAATGAATTGAATAAAATGCGTGAAGAAAAGCAACCATTAGAGTATCCTTCATGTGGTTCTGTTTTCAAAAGACCGGTTGGTTATTTTGCAGGGAAATTAATTCAAGATGCTGGTCTTCAAGGATTGACTGTGGGAGGAGCTCAGGTTTCAACAAAACATGCTGGATTTATGGTGAATATAAATAATGCTACTTGTGAAGATTATAAAAACTTAATAAAAAAAGTTCAAGAAGAAGTATTTAAACATTCTGGGCGTTAAATTAGAATGTGAAGTTAAAGTTCTAGGAGAATAGTAAAAAAACGTTAGTCATAATTTTATGACTAACGTTTTTATATAGGAATGTGCTAATATGTTTAATAAAAACTATTTTTTTGATTATCAATAAATTTCTTATAGGCACTAAGATTTTGCTCGTTTTTATTATTTGTTTTCGGCGTGTAAAATGAAGAATCTACCAAGTTATTAGGTAAATATTGCTGTTTTACATAGCCATTCGGATAAGAGTGGGGATATTTATAGCCAACTCCACGATTAAGTTTTTCTGCTCCAGAGTAATGGCTATCACGTAAGTGGTCTGGAATAATAAACTTAGGATTACGATTTGTTTCAGCTAAGGCATTATCGATTGCCATAATTGCACTGTTTGATTTTATCGAAAGTGCCAATTGAATAACAGCATTTGCTAAAGGAATACGAGCTTCAGGAAGACCCAGCATTTTTGCACTTTCTACCGCAGCATGAACGAATGGACCAATATTCGGATTCGCAAGCCCGATATCTTCATAGGCTATAACTGTCATTCTACGATAAATAGTATCTAAATCACCACTATCAATTAATAACGCAAGGTAATATAAAGATGCATCAACATCACTTCCTCGAATAGACTTTTGAAAGGCGCTAATAATATCATAAAAAGCGTCGCCATCTTTATCATAGTTTTTGAATTTTCCTAGTGATAAACTCAGAAGTTTTTCCTTTGTTATATGTTCATCCTCGTTGGATAAGTTATATAAAAATTTCAAATGTATTAAGTGAAAATCTTAAATCACCTGATGAATTAAGTGCGATAGCTTTAAAGACATCATCATCAATAGAAAGATTTTTAGAAAATATTTCGTTGTTTTTTGCTATTTTCTTTAGATAATTGTAAATATCATCTTCATTAATTTGTTTTAGTTCAAAAATCATAAGGCGAGATCTTATAGCAGGATTAACAGTATGATAAGGGTTGTTGGTAGTACAACCGATAACATAAATATTATCATATTCAATTTCAGGAAGAAGAATATCCTGCATAGGTTTTTGTTAATCTATGGAATTCATCTAAAAAGTAAAAGAACTTTTTTTAAAATCGTTTAGATTCTTCAATGACCGTAGTTAAATCCTTTTTTTAGAACAGTTTACAGCATTCAATATTTTTGAATTTATAATCTAATTCGTTAGCTAATGCATTTGCTATTGAAGTTTTACCCGTACCAGGAGGTCCATATAAAAATAAATGAAAACATTTTTTTGCTTTCTACTATTTTTTTGTTAGAACTTTATTTTTCCAATAAGATGTTGTTGTCCAATTATATCAGTAATTTTTTTGGGGACGAAGTTCATTAATAAGTGTTTGCATATTTACCTCCTAATTTTTTAATTCAACTTGATTATACCATACAATTTTTAAATTTTACATAATGTAAATTTTATGGTAAAATAAATTCATCATCAAAACGGGGATGTTTAGGATTCGACAGGGATGCTAGTCTTCTTGGTGGCATGTAGGAGGGTTGGCTCCTTTAATAACACACTCAGTTAAATATAACTGGCGAAAAAACAAATTACGCTTTAGCAGCTTAATAGCTAAAGGCTGATTACTTTGTTTGACTGTGGCAAAGCTAATCGGTTCATTAATAGCAGTCTACGATTTATCACTTCCGTTTGTAGTGGTAAATAAGAGAATAATCAAACTCGTTTTTCATTGCCCGTTTATCGGCTTAAGTGAAAAATTAAATTTAATAGGTAAACTAAACATGTAGAAGCTAAGGGGAGGTTTTCTTGGACGCGGGTTCAAATCCCGCCATCTCCATACTATTGCTAGAGTAGAAATACTCTAGTATTTTTTTATATATTAGTCAGCGAAATTAATTTTTTTAATTTTTTTCTTATAAAAGTTAATTATAATTACTTTGCTAATATAAAGATTTATATAGTATAATAATGGTGTAGAGAAAAAAATATCTTGGGAGGCAATAATTATGATGAAATTAAAGTCAGTATTTAAATTTGGTGATTTAGACAACCAAGAAGAAGTTTATAATGGCGGTGTAATATCTATACTTCTAGCGATAGGTAGACATTTATGGTTGAGCATAACCAATATTGTTAAAAGCATTAGGATATACTTTATATCTAGTAACTTGGTTAGTTTATGCAATGTTTGTAGTGTTGGCTATAGGATTGTTATTTTACTATCTTTATTTAGTAGCATTAGCACTATTCTAGAATATTATATTATAAAATAAAAAACAGCTGTAAAAGTGTCTTTAAACGCTCTTTTACAGCTGTTTTTATCTAAGAAGACAAGTTTGTAAATAATTATTAATTATGCTATAATATATCTATAATCAAAAGGAAGTAAAAAAGGATGCTAATTAAATTCTCAGAAAAGCTTTATTACACAAAACAACGTTATATGTATTTGGAACCAACCATTGGATATGTAAAGGGAGAAAATTTTTCTGTTATGCTTGATGCGGGCAATGGTCCAAGCCAAGTAGCGGAGTTTCTAAAAGAACTTGAGGAAAATTCTTTGCCAAAACCAAGTTATGTTATTCTTACTCATCATCATTGGGATCACAGTTTTGGTGCAGGATACTTAGATATTCCAGTGATTTCTACGGAACGAGCAAAAGATTCTCTAATAGAATTATCTAAGTTAAAATGGGATGACGAAAGCTTATATAAAAGAGTGGAAGTGGGAACTGAAATAAAATATAGCGCAGATGTGCTAAAAAAAGTCTATGAGAATTATGAAATAAAAATAAAAATTCCAGATATGCCTAAAAGTGCAGATTTTAATCTTAACTTGGGAGGAATAAAGATAACTTGTTTCAGTAGCGATAATTCGCATTCTGATGATGCATTTTTAATTTATATTGCTGACGAAAAGGTATTATTTTTAGGAGATAGTCATGCTAAAAATTATTATACACAGCCAATGAGTTATAATAAAATCAAACTTCACGATTATATCGATAAGATTAGTAAAATTGATTTCGAGTATGCAATTCCAGGACATGGAAATATTTTTTTACGAGAAATGAGTTACTAACTTATTTAGAAAAAGAATATATAAAAAATGAGGGTGATTAAATGGCAAATTTATATTTGTACCTTGATTGGATTATTTTAATCTTAATGTCACTTACATTTTGTCAACAACTTTTCTCGAAAAAAATTTAATTTTTTTATGGAGTACTTTCCATTCTAAGTTTGGCAATATATATTGCCTTTACATTCTTATTCAACAGGGTTAAGTATTTTTGTATTTGTTCTTTTCCTTGGAGGAATAGCACTTATTGGCTTGGAGATGTTTATACCAGGAGGAATAGTTGGGACTGTAGGTATAATTACCTTGATTTATGCAATAATTTATGTTAATGAATCAACTTATAATATTGCATTCATCATAATTGTATCATTTATGTTAGGCGTAGGTTTATATTTATTTAATAGAAAAATGTTAAATAAAAAATTAGCTTTCTTAAATCAACTAGTGTTGAATGATGCAATTTCTACAGAAGAAGGTTATGTTGCAAGTGAGAGCCGAGTAGATTTAATTGGTAAAAAATTGCTAGCGTATACTGATCTTCGTCCAGCAGGAGTAGCAGCTCTAAATAATGAAAAATTTGATGTAGTTACAGATGGGGATTTTGTAGAAAAAGGTAATGAAATTGAAGTTATACGTGTCGAAGGTATGCGTATAGTTGTAAAAAAAATTTAATAATTTAAAGGAGGAAATGTTATGCCAGAATTAGTTTTCACAGGTATAATTTTAGTGGTAGTACTAATTGTATTATCAATATTTTTCACTTTCTTTCCGCTTGGACTTTGGATTAGTGCTATAGCAGCTGGTGTTAAAGTTAGTATCTTTACACTTGTTGGTATGCGTTTAAGACGTGTTATTCCAAGTAGAGTAATTAATCCGATGATTAAAGCTCATAAAGCGGGATTAGCTGTAACAATAAATCAGCTAGAAAGTCACTATTTAGCTGGTGGGAATGTAGATAGAGTTATTAATGCTCTTATTGCTGCACACCGTGCAAATATAGTAAGCTTAACATTTGAACGATGTGCCGCTATTGATTTAGCAGGACGTGATGTGCTTCAAGCCGTTCAAATGAGCGTTAACCCGAAAGTTATAGAAACACCTTATATTGCAGGGGTAGCTATCAACGGGATTGAGGTTAAGGCCAAAGCTCGTATTACAGTTCGTGCAAATATTGAAAGACTTGTTGGGGGAGCTGGGGAAGAAACAGTTATCGCTCGTGTAGGTGAAGGTATTGTATCAACTATCGGGTCATCTGAATCACATACAGTAGTATTAGAAAATCCAGATAGAATTTCTAAAACAATTCTTGATAAAGGTCTTGATGCAGGTACTGCATTTGAAATCTTATCGATTGACATTTTAGATGTAGACATCGGTCAAAACATTGGTGCAAATTTACAAACAGAACAAGCTATTGCTGATAAAAACATAGCGCAAGCTAAAGCTGAACAACGTCGTGCAATGGCGGTAGCAGCTGAACAAGAAATGAAAGCAAGAATTCAAGAAATGCGCGCGAAAGTAGTAGAAGCAGAAGCACAGTTACCACTTGCTATGGCAAAAGCATTCCAAGATGGGAACTTAGGGGTTATGGATTATATGAATTATAAAAACTTAGAAGCGGATACAGGAATGAGAGATTCAATCAAACGTATGTCTCAACCAGAAACACAAGAAAAATAATAACTAAATAAAGGAGGGGCTAAAATGACATTTATAATTTTTGCCGTACCAATTATAGTTATCATATTTTTTTAGTTATTTTTTTATTACAGTTTTTTTGCTTCAGATAGTAAAAAAATATCATAAAAAAATTTAGATAATTCCAAACAGATGGAACTAGAACGTGCAAGAGAAGCTGCATTAAGAGCTGTTGAAGAAATGCGACGTATAAAGGAATCTATGGATACGGGATACGAAACAAACAAGAAAGCGCCGATGCAGCAAGAAGTAACGTCTAGTGTGTATAGTAAATCAAGTGAAATGAAAACCTTCGCGTGAACTAATACAACAAAAAAACTCAAGCACGAAAAAAATATAGTTTCAGTAGAAAAATAGGACAAATAAAAAAATACTATTAACGAATATCAAAAAAATATTATAATGACAATTATAATAAAGGAAGAAGTAAATTTAATCAACAGCGAAATTTCAGACAACAAACATTTGAACAAAATAATATACCTAGGTTAGAATTTTCTAGAGAAAAATCTGGTAAGAGGTTTAATTGCAAAAAGAATACTTGAATAGGAAATACGGTGGTAAAGTATGAATACAGCAATATTTTTTTGCATTAATTGCTTTAATTTCTTTTTGTTTTAGATAAAAATGAAAGATGGTAACCCAAAAAAACAAAATACCCAAAAAAACCAGAAAACTAAAGAAAAAAATCCAAAAGTTTCAGAGAAAAGTTCTCAAGAAATTAAGCGCTCGAATGAATTTAAAAATAGACCTAAAAAAATACTCGTGTAATAGTAGATAGAGAAAAAGAGATATATTCAAACTCTAAAATTATCGATAAAGAAAAAAATTGTGAATGATATAATTTTTTTCGGAAATTTTGTCAAAAACCAAAAAAAGTAAAAGATAAAAAAATTAGGAGGTATAATTATGAAGAAAAACTTTTTAACTATATAAGTTATTGTATATATTCATTTATACCTCTTTATTTTGTCCTGTTAATTTATACTATAATAAAAACAGGATCTGTTAGATACAATATTATGTTTAGTTCTTATTTTATATTCTATTTTTTTCACTAATTTTATTAGTTTGTTCTAGACCTAGCGATATTTTTTTGTATGCTCAAATAAAGAATTAAAAACAACGAGGAATCGATTATGGATACTTGATTTTAATGATTATTATGACATTTTTAATTATAAATGAAAAAGCTGTATTTTAGTTTTTAAATTAGCGTTCTTATTAATTATATTTTTTTATTTTTATTTAAAAATTTTATTCAAATATAAAAAAATTACAGTTTAACATTATTAGGATATAAAATGTACTTTATTCGTGATAAGATAATCTATAGCAAAAAAATGAAGAAGAATTAAATAAGTTTTTGAAAAAAAGAAATTTTTACAGATTATAAAGATATCTGATAACATATTTTTTTAGAAATCGATAAGTATGGAATGACAAAATATTATTGTAAAGATTGTTAATTATAGTTTAGGATATGAGTATATAAATAGAAATAATAGATTATATAAAAAAACATATTTTTATTTTAGCAGAAATTATAATAAGAATTTAGAGGGAGTATAGTTATATAATTATAGTCGTTAAAAATAAAAAGGAGATTACTATGAGAGCTGTCGATATTATAGATAAAAAAAGAAAAAGGCAAGAACTAACTAAAGAAGAAATAGATTTTCTATTAGAGGGTTATCTAGCAGGAACTATTCCTGATTATCAAATGAGTGCTTTTTTAATGGCTGTGTATTTTAACAATATGACAAAAGAAGAGTTAACGTATTTTACATTAAAAATGCGCAATTCAGGGGACATTATTACTTTTGATAATCTTGATTATTACTTGGTTGATAAACATTCTACCGGAGGAGTTGGTGATAAAGTTACAGTTGTCTTAGGACCAATTTTAGCAGCTTTAGGAATGGCAACAGCTAAACTTTCTGGAAAAGGGCTTGGTCATACGGGAGGAACTATTGACAAATTTGAATCAATAGAAAATTTCAAGTTTAGCTTAACAAAAGAAGAGTTGGTAGAAGTAGCAGGTAAAACAGGAGTTGGACTTATGGGATACAGTGATAACATTGTACCATTGGACAAAAAAATTTATGCGTTACGTGATGTTACAGCAACAGTAGATAGTATCCCATTAATAGCCAGCAGTATTATGAGTAAAAAGTTAGCCATACAATCCGACTTAATAATACTTGATGTGAAAGTTGGTGATGGGGCTTTTATGAAGACTATAGAAGATGCACGTGAATTATCTCGTCGAATGGTTGAGATAGGTAATAGTGTTGGTAGAAAAACTATTGCTGTTCTTACTAATATGGATGAACCGTTAGGATATAATATAGGTAATGCTAATGAGATAATAGAAGGTATCGAGGCGCTAAAAGGTCATTGGTCGGCTGATTTAAAAGAAGTTGTTTATGAAATTGTTTATATTGCACTTAAGCATAAAGGTGAAGTTGAGACTTTTGAAGAGGCTAGCAAAAAAATAGATGAAGTAATAAAAAATGGGAAGGCTTTAGAAATTTTAAAAGACTTTATAGATCTTAGTGGGGGAGATGGACAGGTAGTTAATAACTATAAGTTATTACCAGAACCAAAATCAATAATTGAAGTTTATTCAACTAAAGATGGTTTTGTAGAAAAAATTAAGGCTGAGGAAATAGGTAAGGCTGCCATGGTTATAGGTGCTGGGCGCGCAACGAAAGAAGATGAAATAGACCATGCAGTAGGAATATTACTAAAGAAAAAAAGTAGGAGATCTAGTAAAAAAAGGTGACCTAATAGCAGAAATTCATTATAATGATGATAAAAAAATATAGACCAAAGCAGGGCTATGATTATAGACGCATATGTCGTTGGTTCTAAAGAACAAAAAGGTATAAAAAATATTTTAGAAATAATAGAATAGAGGTAGAAATATGGAATTAAATAAATATATTGATCATACTATATTAAAAGCAACAGCAAGTCAAAAAGATATAGAAAAATTATGTGCAGAAGCGACTGAACATAAGTTTTATAGTGTTTGTGTCAATGGTTGCCATGTAAAAGATGCTAAAAAATACTTGGAAGGAACAGATGTGAAAGTTGCAGCTGTAGTTGGATTCCCGCTAGGAGCAATGACAACAGCAGCTAAAGTTTTTGAAGCGAAAGAAGCAATAGAAAATGGTGCTAGTGAGATTGACATGGTTATAAATGTCGCTAAGTTGCAAGATGGAGAATATGGATATATTGAAGAAGAAATCCGTCAAATAAAAGAAGCTATAGGAAAAAATGTTTTGAAAGTTATAATAGAAACATGCTACCTTAGTGATGAAGAAAAAGTTAAGGCTTGTGAATTATCATTGAAGGCAAAAGCTGATTTTGTTAAAACTTCGACTGGGTTTGGTACAGGTGGTGCAACATTTGAAGATGTTAAGCTTATGAAAAGTGTTGTAGGAAACAACGCAAAAGTAAAAGCTAGCGGTGGTGTAAAAGATAAAGAAACTGCTGAAAAATATGTTGAATTAGGTGCAGAGCGTTTGGGCACAAGTTCAGGTATAGAAATAATAAAATAATTAAGATAATAAAAAGGTTAGCTTAGTGTTTGAATTAATGATTAAGCTAACTTTTTTTAATTGTTTTTATAGCTTATTAGCGGTATTTATTGTATAATAGAAAAATGGTTTATTGTGTACATCAAATACTAGAGGAACTTAGTATTTTAATATTTGAAACGTGAATCTTAAGAAATTCACAATGGAGATAAAAAAATAAAAAAAGGAGATTTTTTTATGTTATCAAAGTCATTTGAACAATATAAATTTAATGAATTTGTAAATAAAGCAATAGTAGATTTAAAATTTGATAATCCTACAAAAAAATTCAAGAGAGAGTATTCTCACCTGTATTAAAAAGGTAAAAATATTGTGGCAAAATCACAAACAGGAAGTGGGAAAAGTCACTCTTTCCTATTACCAATTTTTAGTAAGCTAAATGTAGAAAAGAAAAAGACTCAAAGTATAATTTTGGCGCCAACACGAGAATTATCTCGTCAACTTTATGATATGGCGGTCCATATTGCAGAGTTTAGTGAAGATGATATAAAAAAATTACGCTATGCATTGGTGGTCAAGATTTGAATCGAGATATAGAAAGAGTATCAAATGCACCACATATTATAATTGGAACGCCTACTCGTGTTTTAGAATTAGATCGTGCAAGTGCTCTTGCTATTAAAGAAGTAGAGACTTTAGTTATCGATGAATGTGATATGATGATTGATTTAGGATTTATGGAAGATATTGATAAAATTTCTAAACGTACTGCAGAAAACTGTCAATTCTTAGTATTTTCAGCAACTATTCCTACTCAAATGAATCATTTCTTAAAAAAATATTTGAAAAAAATGCTCAATATATCGAAGTTGATAATGCGAAATTTGGAAAAAAATTGAATACATTCTAATTCCAGAAAAAAAGTTCAACGCGTTTAGAAAAACTATATGAAATTACAACAGTTATTAATCCTTATTTAGCACTTATTTTTGCAAATAAGAAAACAGAAGTTGAGGAAGTAAGCAACTACTTAATTTCAAAAGGACTAAATGTTGGGGTTCTTCACGGAGATTTAACACCGCGTGAACGAAAACAAATGCAACGTCGTATTAATAATTTAGATTTTACTTATGTAGTCGCTAGTGATTTAATGAGTCGAGGAATCGATATTGAAGGTGTTAGCCATGTAATTAACTATAATATTCCTAATGATTTAGACTTCTTTATTCATAGAGCTGGACGTACAGGGCGTGCTGGTTTAAATGGCGATTGTATTACAATCTACAATAATAAAGATGAAGAAAAAATTACAAATTCTTGAAAGCCGAGGAATAGAATTTAATCACCAAGATATAAAAAAATGGTGAGTTTATTGAAACTAAAGATAGAAATAAACGTCAAAGTAGAAAAAAAGTTGTTGCTGATCATAATTTAACGGAAAAATTAAAAATCAAAAGTGCGTGTTTCTAAAAAAAGTTAAACCAGGTTATAAGAAAAAAATATAAATATAAAAATGGATAAACTTAAACAAAAAAAGAAAGAAGAAAAATTCGCTAAAAAGAAGTAATAAAGCAAATAGAGGTAAATAATGAAAAATTTAAAGATTGGATCTCATGTATCAATGTCTGGAAAAGACATGATGTTAGGCTCTGTTAAAGAAGCAGCGAGCTATAGCAGTGATACATTTATGATTTATACAGGTGCTCCTCAAAATACGAGAAGAAAACCTATTGATGAATTACGTATTGATGAAGCGCATAAGGCAATGGAAGAAAACAATATTAGTGATATAGTAGTACACGCTCCGTATATAATTAATCTTGCTAATACAATAAAGCCTGATATTTATCAGTTAGCTGTTGACTTTTTACGATTGGAAATAGAAAGAACAGAAAAAATTGGTGCTAAAAATATAGTTTTACACCCAGGTTCTCATGTTAAAGCTGGTGCTGATGTTGGTATAGCTAGTATAATAAAAGGACTTAATGAAGTTTTAACAAAAGATATGAAAACAAATATCGCTCTTGAAGTAATGGCTGGTAAGGGTAGTGAGTGTGGACGAACATTTGATGAAATTGCAAAAATAATCGACGGTGTAACTTTAAATGAAAAGCTTACTGTTACTTTCGATACATGCCATGTCTTTGAAGGTGGGTATGACATAGTAAACAACCTTGATGAAGTACTAACTGAGTTTGATAAAATAGTAGGACTTGATCGTATTCAAGTTTTACATATCAATGATAGTAAAAATACTTTAGGAGCACATAAAGATCGCCACGAAAACATTGGTTTTGGTGGAATTGGTTTTGAAGCAATTAATCGTATAGTTCATTTACAAGAGTTCGCTAATATTCCGAAAATCCTAGAAACACCATGGTATGGTGAAAATAAAGATATAGCACCGTATAAAGATGAAATAGCTATGTTAAGAAGTGGAGAGTTTATAGATTTCAAAAAATAAATTTTGGAGATTATTATGACAACAACAGAAGAAAAAGTTGATAGAATCATGAAGCTTTTTAAAAAGAAAAAAAGGATATAAATATACAGATAAAAAGAAAGTCTATGGTAAAGTTGTTAGTAACTGAAGATAGATATATAAATGCAAAGTTTGTTTCGGAAACCTTAGGAAAGGTTTATCCAGGGTTAAGTTTTGATACGATATACCGTAATCTAAGTACTTATGAAGAACTAGGAATTTTAGAAACTACAGAGATAAAGGGTGAAAAATATTTTAAAATAGGATGTTTAGAAGAAGATCATCACCATCATCACCACATTTGCTTAGGGTGTGGTAAAGCAAAAATTATCCATATTCATGTCTGTGATAATCTACAAATTGATGAATTAAAAGGATATAGGATTGATGGGCACAAATTTGAAGTATATGGACTGTGCCCTAAATGCTTAGAAAAAGAGGAAAATAAATAATGTTTGAGGGTATATTGCCGATTTATAAGCAACGTGGAATAACTAGTCATGATGTTGTTTTCAAAGCAAGAAAAATCCTAAAAATGAAGAAAATAGGACATGCAGGTACGTTAGATCCAGAAGTAGATGGAGTGTTACTACTTTTATTAGGAGGAGCGACTAAAGTTAGTGATTACGCTATGGATTTGGGTAAAAGCTATCGTGCGGAAGTATGTTTAGGTATTAAAACAACCACTGAAGATTTGACCGGAGAAGTTTTAGAAGAATGTAACGTTAGTGATATAGATATAAATAAAATAAAAGATATTTTACAAACCTTGATAGGAGAAATTGAACAAACTCCACCAATTTACTCAGCTGTAAAGGTGAAAGGTAAAAAACTTTATGAATATGCACGCGCAGGAAAGTTTGATGTAAAAATTCCATCAAGAAAAGTTAATATCTATGATGTTGAGTTTATTGAGGGTAGTGATTATTATAGAGATAACAAGTTTTATTTTTTTCTATCAATATATCTTGCGGTAAGGGAACCTATGTCAGAACTATTGCTACTGATATTGGTAAAAAAATTAAATTTACCGAGTACAATGAGTAAGCTAACAAGGACTCGTAGTGGGAAAAATAGAATTAGATAATTGTTTAACACTTTCAGAAGTAGAACAATTACTTGAAAAAAATAAGCTAGAAGAAAAAGTTATTAAAAAAAGAATATGCCTTAGAGGAATATCAGTTTGTAGAAATTCCTAAATTTAGGGCGCAACAAGTTATGAATGGACTTAGATTTAGAAAAAAATCAATTCCCAGACTATGATTTTACAGATGGAATAGTATTCACATATGAAAACGAGGCGATAGCTATTTATTATCTGAAAAAAATCCAGATGATGAATTATTATATGTGAAAAACTACATTCCCAAAAAAATAATAGAGTAGGTAAATAAGAAATGAAAATTTTTTTAATGTTTCTGATTACAATATAATAGAAAAAAAGTAATAAAAAGAGGGATAGCTGCCTTAGGTTTTTTTGATGGGGTTCATAAAGCTCATCAAAAGATAATTTCTGAAATGGTCTCAGAAGCCAGAGAAGGATATGTACCAACAGTAATTACACTAGATAAAAGTCCAAAAAGAATATTTTTGCAAAAATCTAAAGAAGAATCTTTGACTCCATTAAAAAAAGAAATCGAAAAATTTTTGAAGAACTTGGTGTAGAGGAAGTTTATTATTTGGAATTTAATGAACAATTACAAAATTTAGAAGCAATAGAATTTATTGATAAAAATTTTAAAAAAATTAAAGGTTGAAAAGGCCTTTTTCGGGTATGACTATAAATATGGTGTAAAAAGGTTCGGGTACGCCAGAAATGATTCTAGATTCTGGAATAAAGGTTAGTATTCACGAAAAGGAAGAGATAGAGCATCATAAGATATCAACAACAACTTTAAAAAAACTTTGTCATAAATAATGATTTTGTTTCATATATTAAATTTTCAGGTAGAGCATATTCTATTGTTGGTACAGTAATAAAAAGGTAAACAATTAGGTAGAACAATTAATTTTCCAACAGCTAATCTAGATTTAACAGAAAAATTATTTATTACCAAAAAAACGAACGGAGTTTATCTTACTAAAACTATGGTTGGTAAAAAAATATAAATCATTAACAAATATAGGATATAATCCAACTGTATCAGGCATTAAAGATAAAAAAATCTATAGAGACTCATATTTTTAGATTTTTGATGAAGATATTTATGGAGAAGAAAATAGAAGTATATTTTTTTATGAGTTTCTCCGACCTGAAAAAAATTTCGATAGTTTTAATCGTTTAAAAAGAACAACTACAAATAGATAAGGATGTTTTGTGAAAAAAAGATATTTTAAAAATTTTTTTCCACTTGAAATTAATAAAAAAATAGTGTACAATAACTAAAGTTCCTTATTCGTGGTCTAGAAACACTCCAGATTCTATACTAGGATTAAGGGGAAAATAAAATTATATGGAGGAAATTGCAATGGCAGCAATTAGTCAAGAAAGAAAACAAGAAATTATCGCTAAATATCGTACTCATGAATCAGATACTGGTTCTCCAGAAGTACAAATCGCAGTATTAACTGCAGAAATTGATGCTTTAACTGAGCACTTAAACACTCATAAAAAAGATCACGCAGGTCGTCGTGGATTACTTAAAAAAGTTTTCCGTCGTCGTCACTTACTAGACTATTTAATTAAAAAAGATATCCAAAGATACCGTGAATTAATTAAATCTCTAGGATTAAGAAGATAATTTTTTATAAATTGGAGAGGTTTAGAAACTTCTCCAATTTCTTTAGAAAAGTATTGACATAATATAGAAATGTTGATATACTATTAAGGTACTTTCATTAAGTACTAATTAAATAATGTCTCAGTAGCTCAGCAGGATAGAGCAACGGCCTTCTAAGCCGTCGGTCAGGGGTTCGAATCCCTTCTGGGACGTCTGAAAAAGCAGGGTAGTTTATCCTGCTTTTTTTCATGTGAAAAAAATAAACATAAAAATAAAAAAAGATGAGAAATTAAACAACACTCATCTTGACTTCGATAACTTTATTCACTTCTGGTATTTTTTTCTTTTTATATTTTTTTCAATAGCAAATTTCAAAGTGATATGCGAAAGTTCACAATGCGCACACTCCCTAAAAAAATCTTATTTTTTTAAAATACCATCTTTATAATTAATAAATTCAATATTTCCACCATCAGCTATTAATTTAGGACGAATTTTTTTCTAATTCTAACTTAATTTTTATCCACTGTATCATAATATTTTTTTATCCAAAAATATAAACACCTCTCTTCACCTAATTATACTTGTAAATTTTTAAAAAAATCAACATATTAAATAAATTAATAAAAAAAGTAAGCAAGTTACTATTATTTTCTTATAAAAACGTTTATAATAATATATAGAAAATAAAAATAAAGAGGGAAAATTCTATGACAAATACAGGAGAGCAACTAATCTTAATAACAGATATAGCTGTAGAGAAATTTCAAGAGTTGTTGTTTGATGCTGATAAACGTGATAGTTATCTGAAAATAGCTATTGCTTTAGAAGGTACTCAAATGCACTATGCTATTGATATAAAAGATGAAGTGGAAGAAGGAGATAAAGTCTATAACTTTGGAGAATTAAAAGTTCTTGTAAATGAAGAAGACGAACTGCTTCTTAAAGGTCTTGAAATTGACTATGTACAGGATGAATTTGGAAGTGAATTCACACTTCACAATCCTAACATGATAGAAATATATGATGACGAAGAAGGCGGTTGCTGCGGAAGTGGTTGCTGCTGCTAATAACAAATAATTAAAAGGAGAAAGTATACTATGAAAAATGTAGTAATTTTAGGTGCTGGTTATGCAGGACTAACAACATTAAAAGGATTAAAAAAAGCTGCTAAAGCTGGAGAGGTAAAAGTAACATTAGTTAATAAAAATTCATATCACTATGATACTGTTAACTTACACGAAGTTTCTGCTGGAAACATTCCATCAAGAGATATTTGTATCGATATTAAAGATGTAGTTACACCAGGAGTTAGTTTTGTACAAGATGAAGTTATTAAAATTGATACTGAGAAAAAATTAGTATTAACTAAAAAACATGAAATTGATTATGATGTATTAGTAATTGGATTAGGATTCCAACCAGAAACATTTGGTATTGAAGGAATGGCAGAAAATGCTATGCCAATAGCAGATGTATTAGCAGCAGAAAAAATTGCAGCTACTCTAGAAGATAACTTCAGAAAATATGCTACTAGTGAAGAAAAAGATGTTAAAGATATCTCTGTTATCGTAGGTGGAACAGGTCTTGCTGGTATGGAGTTTTTAGGTGAATTGGTACACCGTAAAAAAGAATTATGTTCTAAATATGGAATTGATGAAAAATTAGTTAAAATCTATGGATTAGATGCGGCTCCAACATTACTTCCAATGTTTACTAAAGAATATAGTGATTATGCTAGAAAATACTTAGAAGATAACGGAATTGAAATTATTTTAGGTGCTGGAATTAAAGGTGCAACTGCAGACAGCTTTATTATTGAAGTTGATGGAGAAAGAAAAGAACTAAAAGCTAGTACATTAGTATGGACTGCTGGAGTTCGTGGTAATAAACTTATGGATGAAACTTTCCCAGAATTATCAAAACGTGGTCGTTTAGTAACAACTCAACAATTAACTGTTCCTGGAATGGAAGACATTTATATAGTAGGTGACTGTGCAGCGTTTATCGAAACAGGTCAAGAAAGACCATATCCAACTACAGCACAAATTGCTAACCAAATGGGAGCTTACGTAGGTGCTCGTATTAGTGGAAAACCAGTTGGAGACTTCAAATATATTAACCGTGGTGTTGTATGTTCTCTAGGACATAAAGATGGTATTGCAGATGTTATGGGTGGTAAAAAATCTAAAGGATTTAAAGCTGCTAAATTGAAAAAAATCATCGAAGCAAAAGCTATCTATGAATTAACAGACGTTTCATAACAGCATCTAAAAAAATCAACGTATACTTTAATTTTAAAGAGAAAAAAACTCAACTTTTTGTTGGGTTTTTTTATTTTTCATCATAAAAACAAATAACTACGAAGTGGAATTCAGTTTGGACAATAATTATCAAGTTTTCTAGCACGCTTAATTGAAAAAAATAGTCATAAATATGGTAAGATATAGTGTAGGGAAAAATTTAACCAATAAAGTAATGAGGAAAAAAATTATGATATATAAAAATAGCAAATACACAAGAAGAATATGAACAAATTTTTCAAGTTAAATTATGAAACATTTGTTGATGAAATTCCTCAGCACGAAAAAAATGAAACTAAAAAAATTAAAAGATAAATTTCATGATAAAAAAACATATATATAATAGCAAAAAAAGAGAATGAAGTAATTGGAATGATTTCGCTATCTGATACACGTCCATTTTCTTTAGATGATAAGTTGAATAATATAGATACATATTACAAAGGGGAATATAGAAAACCCGTAGAGATTCGATTATTGTCAATAAAAACATCAATATAGAAAAAACAAAGGTCTTTACAGAATTAATTCAAAAGAACATTTAATTATATTATTCAAAAACTCTTATGATATCGTCTTTATTTCGGGAACAGTGAGACAAGAAAAATTATACAAACATATAGGTTTTGTTCAGTTCCACGAAAATGTAGGTACTAAAGATGCAGAATATATGCCGATGTATTTAGATTTGACTGCTGAAAATAAAATTATTAATAGACTTGCAGCAGCTCAACGTATCAATTTTTTACCTGGTCCAGTAGATTTATCGGATGATGTGGTTGGTAAATTATCAAAAAAACTGTATTCACATAGAAGTAATGAGTTTGTTACATTGACAAAAGATACTTTGGCCAAATTAGAAAGAATCCTTGATGTTAAGTGTGCAACTATACTTCATGGTTCAGCTACTTTAGCTAATGAAGCTATTATGGCTCAGTTAAAGGGACGTGGGCTTAGTAATGGATTAGTTCTTGCAAATGGTGAGTTTGGAAATAGACTAATACGTGAAAGCAAGCGCCATGGTCTAAATATAGACGATTATAGCGTAGGTTTTGGAGAGAGTTTTGATTTAGAATTATTAGATAGAAAGTTATCTGAGGACAATTATGACTTTGTCTATTTAGTTCATAATGAAACTAGTGTTGGAATTTTAAATGATTTAGATAAAATAACAGAAATTGTAAAAGAAAAACATAATAAGGTTTTAGCTGTTGATGCTGTATCAGCGGTTGGAGCGATCAAGTACAGTTATAGAAATGTAGATTATGTTGCATGTTCATCAGGAAAAGCATTTTGTTCTGTTGCAGGTCTTGCAGTGGTTGGATCAAATTGTGAATTGGTACCGTTGGACAATACACCATTATACTTAGACTTGCATTATGCGAATAAGATGGTTTCTATACCATTTACACAACCATCAATTTTAATGGAAGCTTTAAACACAGCTTTAGATGCATTTGAAACTGATGAAAGATATGAAAAAGTTCAAAGTAAGTATGCTTATATGAAAGAAGGGTTAGAAGCTTTAGGCCTTCCGATTATGAAAATTAAGAAAAATGAAGTATCACCTGTTATAATAACGGTAGAACTTCCTGAAAGTATTTCTTCGCTTAATATAGGGGCTTCACTTGCGATAAATAATGTATTTATTCATTATAAGAGCTCATACTTAGCAGAAAGAAATATAATTCAATTTTCGTTTATAAACATAAACACAACTAAAAAAAGAAATAGATTATACATTAAGTATATTAAAAGAAATGATAGGAGAATTAATGCCAGTATTTAAAGTATTTTACCAAGAAAATTCAAAAGAAATTCCAGTAAGGGAGAATACGCAAGTATTATTTGTAGAAGCTGATGGAGTTCCTGCAGTTAGAAAATACTTGGATGACAGAAATTACAACATAGAGCTTGTTCAAGAATTAAGCGAGGCTTATTTAGAATTTGAAAAACAAGCGGAAGATTTTAAAGTGGAGAAAGTTAATGGATAAAATCATTAAAAAAAATGAAGTAGGTGTAGCTGCTATTGGTGGACTAGGCGAAATAGGGAAAAACACTTACGCTATTCAATATCGTGATGAAATAATTATTATCGATGCGGGAGTGAAGTTTCCTGGAGATAATATTTTAGGAATCGATTATGTAATTCCTGATTACTCATATATTGAAAAAAACATAGATAAAATAAAAAGCTTTTAGTAATAACTCATGGTCACGAAGATCATATAGGAGGTTTACCATTTTTTTACTAAGAAAAGTGAGTCTTCCTATTTATGGAGGACCTCTTGCTATTGGATTAATAAGATCAAAATTAGAAGAACATAATTTATTGGCAAGAGCAGAATTAAATGTTATTGATGAAGATACTATTTTAGAGTTTAAATATTTAAAAGTGTCATTTCATAATACAACGCACTCTATTCCAGATTCTTTCGGAGTTATAGTTAATACACCACAAGGAAATATCGTACATACAGGAGATTTTAAATTTGACTTTACACCAGTAGGGCAAGGAACAAATCTTCACAAAATGGCAGCAATCGGTGATGAAGGTGTATTATGTTTACTTTCAGACTCAACTAACTCAGAACGAGGAGAGTTTACCCAAAGTGAGAAAGAAGTAGGGAAAACAATTTCTAATATACTTCGTAAAGAAAAACATCGTGTAATATTTGCTACATTTGCTTCTAACGTTTATCGTGTAAAACAAGTAGTTGAAGCATGTATAGAGCACGGAAGAAAAATCGTTGTTTTTGGTCGTTCAATGGAGAAAGCTATCAAAATAGGTACAGAGTTAGGTTACATCAAAGCACCAAAAGATACATTTGTTAATAGCAAATATTTAAACCAAGTAGACCCAAACAAACTTCTTATTTTGTGTACAGGGACTCAAGGTGAAGAACTTGCTGCGCTTAGTAGAATTGCTAACGGTACGCATAAAAAGATAACTATTATGCCGACAGATACGGTAATTTTTGCAAGTTCAGCTATTCCAGGTAATACATTATCAATTAATAAGAATATAGATTTATTGTCAAAACTAGGTGCTAATGTAATTACATCTAGCGTCAATAATGTCCATACTTCTGGACATGGATCAAAAGAAGAACAAAAATTAATGTTTAGATTAATTAAACCTAAGTATTTTATGCCTATTCATGGTGAATATCGTATGCAAGTTATTCATGCTCAAACAGCTGCTGAATGTGATATTCCATTAGAAAATTCATTTATTATGGAAAATGGTGAGGTTCTAGCCTTAACAAGTGATAGCGCTCGTATTGCTGGAAAATTTGAGGCATCTGATGTGTACGTAGATGGTCTTGGAATTGGAGATATAGGAAGTGTTGTTATAAAAGATAGAAAAGAACTATCAGAAGAAGGTGTAATTGTCGTATCAGTTGCACTAGATTTTAAAAATAAAAAATTACTTAATAATCCGGATATAATTAGCAGAGGATTTGTTAATATAAATGAATCTATGGAATTGTTTGGAGCATGTAAAGGCGTTGTAAAAGATACAGTTTTAAATATACTTTCTGATGAAGAAGTTGGAGTATATCAAATACGCCATCAAATAGTAGAAAAAAATTAGGAGAATTTTTAGAACAAGAGATTGGGAGAAAAACCTGTAATATTACCTACAATATTGGAGGTGTAAATATGAAATATAGAAGTGTGTTTGATATTATAGGACCAATAATGGTAGGTCCGTCGAGTTCACATACAGCTGGAGCTGTAAGAATAGGATTATTTACCAGATATATATTTGGACATCAGCCTGAAAAAATAAAAATAACATTATATGGCTCATTTAAAGAGACATATAAAGGACATGGAACAGATATAGCGTTAATAGGGGGATTGTTAGGATACAATACCTCAGATAAGCGCATTAGAACTAGTTTAGAAGACGCTAAAGAAGCAGGAATAGATTTCGAATTTATAGAAAGTGAAGTTGAGCATATTCATCCAAATACTGCCAAACTTGAAGTGGAGGCAGGTAGACATAGTCTGGATTTAATAGGAAAATCAATCGGTGGAGGGAAAATGGTTATTTTCGAATTATTAGGATTTGACGTAAATCTCTCTGGAGACTTTCCTAGTTACTTTGTTTTTTACAAGTTTAGTGAAAAAAATAAAATACATTTACTTTCAGAAATAAATAATATATTTGGAGATAATAAAGTAAGTGATAATTTTTCTGATTCAATATTAGAAGGAGTAAATTTACTAGTAGTGGAAGTTTTGGAAGAAATTAGTACTAAACAAATAGAGAGAATAGCTAATTTAGAATATGTAAATGAAGTAAAATTTGCAGATAAATTATAGGGGAAACGCTATGTTTATAAGTTTAGAAGATATAGTAGAAAAATCAAAATATGAGAAAAAACCTGTTTCAGAACTTATGATTGAACAAGAAGTTGAGTTGAAATGGTGTTAGTCGTGCTGCTGTAGAAAAATTAATGAAACGTAATTTATCAGTAATGATGCAGGCAGTAGAAGAAGGTCTAGCAGGAGTCAGTTCAAAAACTGGGCTTACCGGAGGAGATGCTAAAAAGTTACAAACTTATATAGAAAGTGGTCAATCAATTACAGGAAAAGATTTTTTGACGGGGGTTGCTGCTGCAATAGCTACTAATGAGGTTAATGCTTCACTAGGATTGATTTGTGCAACACCTACCGCTGGATCAGCAGGTGTGTTACCTGGTTGTGTTCATGCTTTAAAGCAAAAGTTTAATATAGATGAAGAAACACAATTAAGAATGCTATTTACAGCAGGTGCTTTTGGATTTGTTGTTGCTAATAATGCATCTTGTTCTGGAGCAGAAGGCGGTTGTCAAGCTGAGATAGGTTCAGCTAGTGCGATGGCAGCAGCGGCAATAGTCGAAGCTATGGGAGGAGATGCAGAAACAAGTGCACATGCATTTGCAATTGCTTTAAAAAATATGCTTGGTCTTGTTTGTGATCCGGTAGCTGGGTTGGTTGAAGTTCCTTGTGTAAAACGTAATGCAGCAGGAGTATCTATAGCGATGATGGCAGCAGATATGGCACTTGCGGGAATAAAAAGTCGCATCCCTGCTGATGAAGTATTAGAAGCTATGTATAAAATTGGTTTAGAAATGTCAACAACATTAAAGGAAACAGCCAGAGGTGGCTTGGCAATTACAAAAACTGGAGAAAAATATAGGAGTTTATTATTCGGTAATGATTAATATATTGGAAAAATCAGTAGAAACTATAAAAGGCGTAGGAAAAAAATATCTACAAACATTGAACGAATTAGAGATATATACTATTCGTGATGTATTGTATAATATTCCTTACAGAGTGTCTAGTTCTACTGATTTTTCTATGTCTATTAAAGATAATGAAAAAGTAGTTGCAACAGGGAAAGTAGAAACACGTGTTAGTACACAGTTTTATGGAAATAAACGAAGTCGTTCATTCTTTTCATTATCTACCCCAACAGGAAGTATAAAAATAGTATTTTTTAATCAACATTATCTTAAAAAGAATCTTTTAGAAGGCCGAGATATCGTAGTAAAAGGGAATTTATAACAAAGCTAATAATACGATAACAGCTTCTAGCATTTCTTTCGGAAAAAGAAGAAAAAGCGGAAAATAATGATAAAAATAGAAGTGTTTTATCATTTAAAACAAGGAATAACTCAAAAAAAGATTTATAAAAGCTTGTAGAAGAATCATTTAATATGATTGATGAAGAAAATGTTATTTTTAGATTTAGTCCCTGAAAAACTTTCAAAGGAATTTGGAAACTGGAAAAAATCTTATATACACTCCATTTCCCAAAAGATGTTGAGCAGTTTGATAAAGCACGTAAAATGTATGCTTTTCATGAGCTATTTAATTATCAATTGAAATTACAGTTGCAAAATATAAATAGTAGGTTAGAAGATGAAAGATACAGAATTTGTATAAATAACAATGATATTCAAGAATTTACACAACAACTTCCGTTCAGTCTGACTAATGCTCAAAAAAGAGTAATAGACGAGATTGCAGCTGATTTAAATACACCTTATAAAATGGATAGATTGTTGCAAGGTGATGTAGGAAGTGGAAAAACAGCTGTAGCAGCCGCAACTTTGTATGGAGTTATAAAATCTGGATATCAAGCAGCTATTATGGCGCCAACAGAAATTCTTGCTAATCAACATTTTGAAACTTTTTTTGAATTTTTCAAAGAACTAAATATATCAATAGCACTGCTAACAAGTAACACACCTAAAAAAGAACGTAACAAAATTTTAAGTTTACTTGAAGTAGGTGAAGTAGAATTATTAATTGGGACACATTCTTTAATTCAAGATGATGTCATATTTAAAAATTTGAAATATGTAATTACTGACGAGCAACATCGTTTTTGGTGTTAGACAACGAAAAATTTTAAGTAATAAAGGAGAGGCGGTAAACTCATTAATGATGACTGCAACGCCAATTCCTCGCAGTCTTGCGATAACATTAATTACGGATATAAAAGTTTCAACAATAGATGAACTTCCAGCAGGTCGTAAAAAAGTTCAAACATATAAAGCGAATAACAAGAGTTTTTATAAAGTTTTAGATAATATTATGATGGAGCTTGACAACGGTCGACAAGGTTATGTAGTGTGCCCATTAATAGAAGAATCAGAAAAGATGGATCTTCAAAATGTAGAAGATATTTATGAGAAGATAAAAGAATACTTGCCAGATTCATATAAAAATAGCTATTCTACATGGTAAAATGAGTAATAAAGAAAAAGATGAGATAGTTGAAAGATTCTTAAATAAAGAGATACATATTTTAATATCAACAACGGTAATAGAAGTAGGAGTAAATGTTCCTAACGCAACATTTATGATTGTGGTTGATGCACATAGATTTGGACTTGCGACATTGCATCAACTTAGAGGACGTGTAGGAAGAAGTAAGTTTCAATCATATTGCATCTTGATAACTGATTCAAAAAAGTGAGAGAATAGATATTATGTGTTTGGAAAATGATGGATTTAAGATTGCAGAGTTTGATCTTAAGCAACGAGGTCCTGGAGATTTTTTTGGTACGAAACAAAGCGGTGTTCCAAGTTTTAAAGTTGCAGATTTAATTAATGATGTAGATCTTATGTATTTGGCTAAAAGATTAGCTCTAAAAATTATAGAAGTAACAGATAATAAGAATAGGTTACTTCAGTATGTAGGTTTAGAAGAAACAACAATATAGGAGGAATAGATGAGCAAAAAGTGGAAAAAAATAGATTAATAAATATTCTTATTGCAGTATTATTACTTACTTCGGTAGTACTTATTTTTAAAAAAATCAAATTAGAGAGTACTTTAACAGGAAATGCTAACAATAAAATAATAACTGCGTACAAAAAAATGGTAAAGGAGAGGTAGATATACCTTGGTGGCAAAAAAATTATTTACTGATAATGCCTCGAAAAATAAAATTAACAGACTCTATGTTAGGAATTTTGAAAATTGATTCTGTAAATATTCAAGAACCAATATTTCAAGATGTCACAGAGATTAACTTGATTAATGGTGTTGCGACAGCGCAAGAGCCCTCAACATTAGATGCTCAAAAATGTTGTGATAGCTGGGCATAGTGTTCAAGGAGTAGGTATAAGATTTAATAATCTTAGCAAAAATAAAAAAATGGGTGATAAAAGTGAAAGTTATTTCAAAAGATAAGCTACGTACATATGAGGTAAGTAAATTATATGATGTGGCTGCAACACAGGTAGAAATACTAGAGCAACATAAAGATCAACCTAAAAAAACTTACATTATTCACTTGCGATAATTATAATCCTAAAAACAGGAGAATGGGAAAAGTAGATTTGTTGTTGAAGCTAAATTAGTAGGAGAAGAGAGTGCATAATATTATGAAAAATAGGAATAGATATTTTAGGGATAGATAACCCAGAAAGAATTATTAACTTTGTAAATAACTATAAAGACAGCGAAGTAGAATTATATGTTTATGGATTGGAAGAAACATTAATAAAAAGTAACAAAAAAACCGAAAAATATTGTAAAAAAATGTTTGCACAGAAGAAGTATATATGTCAGATGATTCGGCACGAGTTCATAGAAAGAAAAAAGATTCTTCTATGATTAGAATGTTAGATGATTTAAAAAATCAAATAATAGATGTAGCTATTACTGGAGGAAGTACAGGCGCATTTATGGCAAGTTCAGTATTTATGATAGGTCGTATAGAAGGTATTTCAAAACCCGGCTTAGCATCACTACTGCCAACAAGGTCAGATCATAAGTTTTTATTAACAGATCTTGGGGCGAATGTTGAGGCCAAGTCTGAAGACTTGGTGAATTATGCTAAACTTGGTCAGTTATATATGAAATATATTTATAATATAGAAACTCCAAGCGTAGCATTGTTGAATGTAGGTGTTGAAGAAAGTAAAGGTAACAAAGTTTATAAGGATGCACATAAGCTTATGAAGGCCGAAGTAGCAAACTTTAAGGGGAATATAGAAGGTCGAGAAATATTAGAGCATCAATTTGATATAGTAGTGGCTGAAGGCTTTGCAGGAAATGTTTTATTAAAAAAACTATAGAAGGAGTTGCGAAGTCATTGGGAAAAAAATGATAAAAAGGAATTTTCTTACAGAACTTAAAAAAACTAAAAATAGGGGCATTATTAGTAAAAAAAGGTATTAATGCATTTAGGAAAAAATTTGATTACAGTGAATATGGTGGAGCATTTTTACTTGGAATAAAGAAACCTACAATAAAAGTTCATGGTGCTGCTGATGAAAATGCACTATATTATGCTGTTCAACAAAGCAAAACAAATACACAAAAACAAAAACTTTATGATATAATGATAGAAACAATGGAAAAAGGAGAATAAAAAAATGGCAATTTTAGAAGAAGTAAAAGAAATAATTGCAAGATATGTAAAAAAATCGAGACCAGAAAAAAATCACATTAGAATCAAAAACTTAATGAGGATTTAGATGCTGATTCAATTGATATCGCCGATGTAGTAATGGATATTGAAGAAAAAAATACGGATTTGAATTTTCTGATGAAGATGCAGAAAAATATTGTTGCTATTAAAGATTTAGTAAAGAGTAATAGAAGAAAGAAAATAATAAAAACTTTATAGTCTATCTAAAAGTTAAATTATATTATATGAGAATTTAGTTTTTGTATTATCTAAAAACTAGATTCTTTTTTTATTATGTATATTTTTATTAAGACTTCATGAGCAGTTCACATAATACTGATTTTCTTGCTTTTTTTAAAATGAAAAGAATTAAAATTAATATGTTAAATTATGAGAAATCATAAGTAATCATAAATTATGGAAAAAGGAGAATATAAATGAAAAAAACTTTTTTTGGAGCAAAAAAATATAGTAGGTTTGCTATTAGAAAATTTACTATAGGAGTTATTTCAGCTACTCTTGGAATGTTTGTATTAGATAATATAGAAATTAGTGATACTTATGCTAAAGCAGAAGATAAATTAAATATACATTATAGATATGTTAGTGATGATGAATTAACACAAAAAGAAAAAAAGAATTAATAGTAAAAAGAGCTTCCTAAAGTTGCAGAATCAAATGAAGAAAGTTTATTATTTAGTTTATAAACCTTCTCAACAAATGAAGATGACGTACTCTCCCTAATACAGGAATACATACTGGAGTAAATGGTATTTTACTTGCTGGAGTAGTAGGTATGTTAGTAGTAGCTAGTTACTCGTGGAAAAAAATAAAAAAAGTATAAAATACTATCAGTAATGTTGGTTACAAGTTTAGGTATAAGTATTTTTGCAAAGTCCTGTTATCGCAGTGGATAGTCTCAAAAAGTTATCAATGTATAATACAGATTTTAGTGTGTTTAAGAAAGTGGAAAATTACCAAATCCAATAGAAATTCCTGGGTATAATTATGTAGGATTTATAAAAAAATGAATATACTAATTTTAAAAATAAATAAAAACTGATAAAGAATTGGAAAATATAAGAAACAGTGATTCTGGTGAGGGTTCAAAAAAATAGGAATATAATTAAACCAGAATACGTAGGAAAACAATCAGGAGCGAGTAGTAGAAATCTGAGAAAAGAAGAAAAAAACCAGAATATACAGGAGAACAATCAGGGCAATAGTAGAACCAGAGAAATTAGAGAAACCAGAATATACAGGAGAACAATCAGGGGGCAATAGTAGAACCAGAGAAATTAGAGAAACCAGAATATACAGGGAGTACAATCAGGGAGCGATAGTAGAACCAGAGAAATTAGAGAAACCAGAATATACAGGGTACAATCAGGAGCAATAGTAGAACCAGAGAAGATAGAAAAAGCCAGAATATACAGGAGAACAATCAGGAGCAATAGTAGAACCTGAGAAGTTAGAAAAACCAGAATATACTGGAAAGATTGAACCATTAAAAACCTGAAACAGATAAATTACCAAAAGAAAATATTATGGAAAAAGAATGCTAGTGCAATGCTTAATATGAGATTTATATCAAACAATATAGAAAAATTCAGGTGTAGGTTCAGCAACTTTTATATCGCCTAATGTACTCTTATCAGTAGCGCATAACTTTATTACTAGTTCTAAAGATAATATGACAGGGGAGCTAATAGGATCTGAAAAAAGAAAAATATTTATGAGTGGATAACACCAGATGGGAAAAAAGGAATGTTTAGTGCAAAAAGATATTCATTTTTATAATAAAAAAAGAGTATCCTAAAGGATATATTAATGATTTAGCTGTGATAAAGACTACCAAATGTTAATAATAATCAGTATGTTAGTTTGACTTCAAATTATAATAAAGTTAATGTTGGGGATAAATTAAATGTTTATGGTTATCCTAAAGGAAAATATACTCATCTTAAAGATGTGTCAGTAGAGTTAGAACAACAATATGCAAAAAAATACATATGGTGTACAGTATCAAGGTGGGGCACCAGGTATGAGTGGAGGAGGAATACTTAATGATAAAGGAGAAGTGATAGGTATTCACCAAAATGGGGGACAAAATCGCTCAGGTGGATTAATTTTATCTCAAAATCAATTAGAATGGATTAAAAGCATTATTGAAGGTAAGGAGATAACTCCAAAATATGATGAGATAGAACGCCCCAAAGAAGATAAAAAGAAGAAAAAAATAAAAATTAAGAGTACTCTTAACTTCATATTAAATAATTAGAGAATGTAGAAAAAAATAAGAAATATTCATTTTAATACTAGTAGAAAATGAATATTTCTCGTTTTATTTTTAATAATTAACATAACCTATGTTAACAAGTTTCGCCACCTCAAGAAGAACCAGCTCCAGCTGTACAACCGTAGCAATGCATACCTGTTCTAATTCTACGAACGCCAATATGTTCTTTGGTAAGTTGGCTAACATGCTGTATTTCTCCAGAAACGTTTAGTTTTTCAATTAAATTAAAATCACAATCATAAAGAGAGCCGTCTGGACCAATAGAAATCATATTACGACACATAAGTCCAGGTAATGTAGCTGGATTATATGCCCGGAAAAGTTTATTCATATAGTCTGCATATAAATCCTCACGATGTAAAAATTCAGAAAAACGCTCAATAGGGTTATTTGTAATTGCAAATAAGTTATTAAATACAATTCAAAGTTGTCGAAAAGTTTTTTTCTTATAAGTTTTTTTCTAGAGCTTCTTGTTTTGGTGGTAAATATGCACCATTTGGATTGTAGACTAAATTAATAGCTAAATTTTCTTCTTTACCATAACCAAGTTCGTTTAGGCGTTGTAATACCTCTATAGATTTAGGGAAAACACCTTTACCACGTTGTTTAGCAACAACTTTTTCATTATAGTATGGGAAGAGAAGCTACAATTTGTACTTTTAAATCACGATATAATTCAGGGATATCTCTATAGGCAGGTACTGCTAGTATGACTAGGTTAGTTCTTACCATAACTGTCTGAGCATATTTTGAGATTTCTTTTAAAAACCATCTAAAGTTAGGGTTCATTTCAGGAGCTCCGCCTGTTATATCCATAATTTTATAGTTACCAACTTTGAATGCTTCAATAATTTGTTCGAAAGTCTCACGAACCATATTATTTTTCCTGTGTGGGCCGCCATCTACGTGACAGTGACTACAAGTTATATTACATAAACTCCCGACATTTATTTGCATTGTATCAGGATATTCTTCGGTAAGTAAGTATTGTTTGTCTTCTACCATATCGAAGAATTTAGGAATGTTTAACTCTGACATAATAGTTCCTAGTTAGTAAGTTTGTCAGAAAGCTCTTTACTTTGAAGACCGTGTACTAAAGTAATTCCTGCTTTCATAGCTGCTGCAACGTGAATAGCCTCAGCAATTTGATCTTGATCACAACCTTCACTTAAACAAGTACTAGTGTAGGCATCTATGCAGTAAGGACAAGCTTCAGAATGTGCAACAGCAAGAGCTATAAGAGCTTTTTCACGTGATGTTAATTCACCTTCTGCCATTACATTACCGTAATAATTCATAAAGTTTTTCCAATATTCAGCAGCATCCTCACCGAATTTACCTTCTCCAAACTCTATTAAATGTTTCTTTTTAAAAATAATCAGCCATATTTATTCTCTCCTTTAAAAAAATATATAATTTCATTATAAATCAGAATAGAAAAAAATAATCAAAGAAATGACAAATTATACATAAAATAAAAAAAGATTTCTTCTCAATTAAATCGGAGGAAATCTTTTATTAAAACTTATCTTATATCACGATACATCTTGGCAATTTCTTCTACAGGTACACCACGACGATACATTTTTTGATATTTTTGCATTTGCCACATAGTTTTTTTTACATGCCCTTTATAGCGACGTGTAGAGGTTGTCACAGAAGAATCGATAACTGTAATTTTATATCCATTAGCGCTTAAATCTTCTGAAATTCGATAATCTTCCATAATTGGCATATCTTTATATCCTCCAACTTTTTCAAAAGCTTGTCTAGAAAGAAACAATGCTTGATCCCCAAAAGCTAGGTTAGTAATACTTGCGCGCATATTAGAAACAATAGAATTAACACGCATAGGAAAACTATTTGGATAGAATTTAATTTTTAGACAGCCAACCTCAGTAGGGCAATCAATAACTTTTTGTATAACATCTTTTTGAAGAACGCTATCGGCATGAATAAACCAAAGTATATCACCGCGAGAAATTTCCGCTCCAAAATTCATCTGATTTGCACGTCCTTTCTTAACAGAAACATGGTACGAATACCCAAAATAAGAAAGTTCTTCTAGTATATCTAAAGTTTTATCTTTGCTGCCACCATCTACAAAAATAACTTCATGTTTTTTAATGTCGTATAAACAGTATAAATTGTAAATAAAGTCTCGAATAGTTGTTTCTTCGTTATAAATAGGAACTATAATAGAAATCATAAAATTCCTCCATAAAAAATGATAATTAATGTCTATATTATAGCATATATCTAGTCACAAAAGAATAAAAATCTTCATAAATAAATGTTTTTAGAAAAAATATTGACAAACAACTGTATCTATTGTATAATCACAGTAGATACAAGAGAGGTATGAGAAAATGAAAAAATAAAAAAATTTCTAATTTATCATCAATACCAATTTACCAACAAATTGCAAGTGAAATAAGAAATAAAAATTTTATCAAAATGAACTTATGTCAAATATGACAACTTCCCTCAATTCGAGCTTTATCTAAAGGAATTAGAGATAGGGATAATAACTATAAAAAAAGCTTATGAAGTATTGCTACAAGAAAAATCTTATTTATTCAAAAGGAGCAGTAGGGATATTTTTGTAAATGAGATAAATAGGGAAGAAATATTGGTGATAAAAAAAGGAGAATATTTAAAAAGAAATAGAAAAAAAGTTTTTGAGAGGCACTTGATGATGGTTTTAACAAACGTAGATGTAAAGGAAATTATAGAGATAGTATTGGGGAGAAGATTATGGTAATAAAAGCTAAATAATTTAGAGAGTGAAAAAGGAAGCTTTTAAACTAGGAGCTATTAATTATACATTTGATAATGGTTATGTTTATGCAATAACGGGAAACAGTGGAAGTGGTAAAAACACTATTATTACAAAAGTATTTTTAGGAAGCATAGATATTAAAAAAAGAGATGGTTTTATATAATGACTTGAATTTTTATGAAAATGAAGTAGAGATAAAAATCTAAGTATTCTTACGTAGCAGATAATCCATTATTTTTCAGATAAATTAAGTGTGGAAACAATCATAAGTAAAATTTCAAAAATTAGATTCTAGATTTAATAAACAGAAGTGTTATGAATATTTTAAAAAATATAATAGTTTATAAACACAAAAAGATTTATGAATTATCTCAAGGAGAAAAAAGATTTTTACTTTTTGGTATAGGAATTTTTACTGGCTCACAAGTTTTTAGTTTTAGACAATCCATTGGCGGGAGTAGGATTAATAGCTAAAAGAGATATGCTTTCGCTGATTCGAGAGTATATGGAAGAAAATAAGATTACAATAATAGTTACAGAAGATCCCAGTGTAATTCAAAAATTTAGCAGATTATATACTCGTATTAAAAGATGGACAGATAGTTATAGACGAAGATGTAGTAGAATTACAAGATGAGATATCGTAATAAAAAAAATATTGAGAAATTTTTGATTTCTATATTGAAAGGGAGTTGTGAAAATGAATAAAAGTAAAAATATGAAACAAAAATGGGGAGCATTATTAAATATTATTTCAAATAGAAACTATTCAACACCACAAATTTTATAAAATCTTTTATTTTTGGATATTATTTTTCTAACATTGTTGATAATATTTGCTACACTGTTTAATAAAAATTATGTAATATTATCAATTTTAGCATCTATAGTCTTTGTGATAAATGGAAGAAAAGTATGAAGATATGAGAAAAGCTTATAACTGAATACTTGCCAATTTCATTTAAAGAAAGAGTAAAACAAATATATTTCACAACGTATATATTTTTAGTACCAGCAGTATTAGTAGATTTTTACATTTCGATATACTTATTACCAAGCAAGTATTATAGAATATGTATATGTATTACTAGCAGTAATAATAATATCAAATTTAGCAATTATTCAAATGATTCTGACTAAAACGTTCATTTTGGAATTTTATAGCAATGGATTTACTACTATACGCATTAGCTGTGAAAATAATAACAATAATATTAAATGGATTGTATTTAACAACATTTGATAATACAAAATTTAATTTAGTAAAAAAATATTGATGTTAATAATATTGGCAATAATATTTCAAGTATTTAGTACCAAATTTATAACAGATTCAAGGAGAAAAAGAAACTATAAGTAGACGCTACGAAATAATATTTATAGTTGCAATAACCTTAGCACTAGCACTACAATTGTATCAAGGTATGTATTGGGGTGGGAAATAACCATAATAAAAAAAGCAGAGTAAGATATTTTTGAATTAAGAGGAATATCATTATTCTGCTTTTTAACTTATAATGGACTGAGTTAGTTGGAAAATAAAAAAAGAGTACTTCCACGAAGAAATACTCTTTAAATTAAATTCTTATTTGAATTCAGCTGTGTTAACACGAACTCCAGGTCCCATAGTTGTAGTAACAGCTACAGATTTGAAGTAAGTACCTTTAGCAGCAGCTGGTTTAGCTTTAGCTAAAGCTTCTTGAACAGCTTTGAAGTTTTCTACTAAATCTTCAGTAGAGAATGAAACTTTACCGATTGGAGTGTGAACAACACCAGCTTTTTCAGCACGGTATTCAACTTTACCAGCTTTGATTTCATTAACTGCTTTTGTAACGTCCATAGTTACTGTACCAGTTTTAGGGTTTGGCATTAATCCTTTAGGTCCTAATACACGACCGATTTTACCAACTTCTCCCATCATATCTGGAGTAGCAACGATTACGTCAAAATCAAACCAACCTTGTTGGATTTTAGTGATATATTCACCTTGTCCTACGTAGTCAGCTCCTGCTGCTTCAGCTTCAGCTGCTTTATCACCTTTAGCGAATACTAAAACTTTAGCAGTTTTACCAGTTCCTTTTGGAAGTACAACAGCTCCACGAACTTGTTGGTCGTTTTTACGAGTGTCAACTCCTAGACGGAATGCAACTTCTACAGTTGCGTCAAATTTTACTGTACTTGTTTTTTTAGCTAATTCGATTGCTTCTACTACAGAGTATAGACTAGAAGAATCTACTAATTTAGCTGCTTCAAGATATTTTTTACCTTTTTTTGCCATTATAATTATCCTCCTATTCTCCTACTAAGATACCCATACTTCTTGCAGTACCTTCGATCATACGCATTGCTGCTTCTAGAGAAGCTGCGTTTAAATCTTCCATTTTTAGCTCAGCAATTTCTTGAACTTGTGCTTTTGAAACTGTAGCAACTTTGTCGCGGTTAGGGACAGCAGATGCTTTGTCAATTTTAGCAGCTTTTTTAAGTAATACTGGAGCCGGTGGTGTTTTAGTAACGAAAGTAAATGAACGGTCTTCATATACTGAAATTACCACTGGGATAATTAATCCTGCTTGGTCTTGTGTACGAGCATTGAATTCTTTACAGAATCCCATGATGTTTACACCAGCTTGACCTAACGCTGGACCAACTGGTGGAGCTGGGTTAGCTTTACCTGCTGGTACTTGTAATTTAACTACTTTTATAATTTTTTTAGCCACGATAAAACCTCCTAATATATTTTTCGTGATGTGGTCATTTGAACGTTGTATAAATTTACGTTCTCCCACTCAATCAAGTTTTGTATTTTTACATACTTGAATATGATAACATACCAATAATTATATTGCAAGTATTTTTGTTGATATTTTTTTATGAGAAATATTTAATTTTTAATTCAGAAATATTAATTAATATATTATGTGATTAATAATACTTAAAAAGTAAGTTTTGAAAGTTTGTCTTGTATTGACTTTTTAGTGTCAGTAGTGTAAAAATTATACTTATGGTGTATTAACCGTTTTATTGAGCATAGTTTTAAATAAAAATAATTTAGTATATCATAAGAAATTTTTCAATAGAAAGAGGTTGCAAGATGATTTATGGAATAATCAGTGTTGCAGCTTTACTTGTTGGACTTTTTATTTGGATATATTATTTCAAAAAAATTCGATTCAAAAAAATTAGAATTATCTAAACAAGATGCAGAACATATTATTGGTGAAGCAAAAAAGAAGCAAGATATATAGTAGAAAAAGAAACTACTATTGCAAAAAAGAAGCTGAAGAGATAATTAACATTGCAAATAAAGAAGCAGAATTTAAAAAAACTAGATATTCAAAGACAAGAAAGATAGAATCGTTCAAAAAGAATCTTCATTAGAACGTCAAACAGAGCTTTTAAATAAAAAGACGAATTGTTAAGTTCAAGAGAGATGAAATTGGAAGAAAAAAATCTCAATTACTTGAAGAAAAAGTACTGAGGTTAATCAACTTAAGATTCAACAAGAAACAGAGTTGCAAAGAATTGCAAACTTAACAGAAGAACAAGCTCGTGAAGAGATTATGGCTGCAGTTGAAACTGATATGGCTAAAGATATGGCAATATATATAAGAAATAAAGAGCTTGAGGCGAAAAAGTGTTGCTGATAAAGCGTGCAAAAAGAACTTATTGTTCAGTCATTACAACGCTTTTGCTACAGATGTAGTTAGTGAAACCACAGTATCTGTTGTTGATCTTCCTAGTGATGATATGAAAGGACGTATTATCGGACGTGAGGGTAGAAATATCCGTACTTTAGAAACTTTAACTGGGGTAGATTTAATTATCGATGATACTCCAGAAGCAGTTATCTTATCAGGATATGATCCAATACGTCGCGAGATTGCTAAAACAGCGATTAAATCACTTATTGATGACGGTCGTATTCACCCTTCTAAAATTGAGGAAGCTGTTGATAAAGCACGTAAAAATATTGATCAAGTCATTAGAGATGCTGGAGAACAAGCTACATTTGACCTTGGAATCCATAATATGCATCCTGACTTAGTAAAAATAGTTGGTAAGTTAAAATATAGAACTAGTTATGGACAAAATGGACTACAACACTCTATGGAAGTAGCGTATATTGCAGGACTTATCGCAGCTGAGTTAGACTTAGATGTTGCGACAGCACGTCGCGCAGGATTACTACACGATATAGGTAAAGCGCTAGATCATGAAATTGAAGGTTCACATGTTGAAATTGGTGTTGCACTGGCTCTTAAATATAAAGAAAATGCGATAGTTGTAAATGCAATTGCATCACACCATGGGGATACTGAACCGACACATCCGATTTCTGTAATTGTTGCCACAGCTGATGCACTTTCTGCATCACGTCCAGGAGCTCGTAGAGAGTCATTAGAAAATTACATTAAACGTCTACAAAAACTTGAAGAAATTGCAAATGAACACAAAGGTGTAGAGAAAACATTTGCTATTCAAGCAGGGTCGTGAAATTCGAGTAATTGTAAATCCCTGAAGAAGTAGATGATACTAAAACTTACAAAATTGCCAAAGAAGTTAAGAATAAAATCGAAGAAACGATGCAATACCCAGGAAACATTAAAGTTAATGTTATCAGAGAGGTTAGAGCGGTTAAGCTTGCAAGATAGTAAATTAAGCGATTGGAAATGTCCAATCGCTTTTTTGTATGGTGTTTTACATTGGTTATTGAATGAACTTATTAGAAGTTATGTGAAGAGTATAATTAATTTTTCATGGTTGAAACAATATATAGGGAATAAACGAAAATCAGTATTTTGTATCGAATTTCCAGTGAATATGAAAATATTATAATTAAAAAAATAATAAATATGAAAAACGTTAAAAATAAGAAAAATTTATATCTAAATGATGATTGAGTCTAATTTTAGTAAAAATTTGAGAAAACTGGTGCATAAAGAAAAAAATCCTCATCTGTTTAGTTAATTTAAATCTTTTAATATATATTAAAAATAAAAATATATAAATCCTCATGGTTGAATTTGGATTTGTTAATGAATTAGCGTTGTTGTATAATATCTGTAGAATATTATAAGGAGACAAAAAGTTATGTCAGAATATATACATACAAAAGGCTTATTTAGAGCCTCAAGAATTATATGAATACACTAGTAAAAAGGGGTGGCTAAAAGCTTCAGGAAGCTTAAAGTATATGTTAAGTTTAGGATTCCTAGGTGGAGCTTTTATTGCAGTAGGATATCTTGCTTATTTGAAAGTTGCAGGCTCTATACCACATGAATTTGGAGGATTAGGTGTTTTATTAGGGAGCAGCAGTCTTCCCGATTGGCTGATTTGTATATTAGTAGGCGGTGGAGAACTAATTACTAGTAATATGATGGCAGTAACATTGGCATTTTTTTAATAAGAAAGTTAGTTTAGGAATGTTAGTGAAAAAAATTTAATTATTATCACTCTAGCAAATTTAGTAGGAGCTGTTTTTGTAGCTTATTTTTAGGTCATGTAACTGGGCTTACTGAAGGGCGACATTTGCGAAAAACTTTAGCTACTAGCGGAGTCAAAAGTTAACGCAACTTTTTGGCAAGGGATATTCTCTGGTGTAGGGTGTAACTGGCTAGTGGGTATAGGGGGCATGGTTATCATTTTTGTGACTAAAGATGTTGGTGGTAAAATAATTGGTACGTGGTTTCCTATTATGACCTTTGTTGCCGTTGGATTTCAACACGTAGTGTGAATATGTTTTGTTATTCCAGCAGCTATATTTGGAGGTGCTAATATTACTTTGATGCAATTTCTAAATAATATGATTGTAATTTTTAGGAAATTTTTAGGTGGAGCCGTATTAGTGGCTGGACTATATACACTGGCCTATAAAAGAAAAGTTAAAAATATAATATTTTTATTAACCGTATTTATTATAGAACCTTTATTTCTAATGGTTATTATTTTTGAAAAGGAATGAAATTTTTAAATATATTTATTTTTCCTTAATATTTTCCATATTTTTTTAAAGTTTGTGAAATGTATGCATATTTTAATGAAAGCTGTATTAAAAACAGGGTTGAAAAAAATATCGTTGTTATTGTATAATCTTTATTATAGATGTAGGAAAAAATACATATCTATGTAATTATTATTATAAATTTTTTAAGGAGAGTATTATAATGACAAACACTGTAGAATCTAAAGTATTTTTAGAACCACAAGAAACTTATGAGTTGACTTGTAAAAAAGGTGTTGCTAAAGCGACTGCAAGCCTTAAATATATGTTAAGTTTAGGTTTCCTAGGTGGAGCATTTATCGGGGTAGGTTTCTTAGCTTTACTTCGTGTATCAGGATCAATTCCTAAAGAATTCGGAGGAATCGGTGCATTATTAGGAGCATCTGTTTTCCCAATCGGACTTATTTGTATTTTAGTAGGTGGAGGAGAGTTAGTTACAGGTAATATGATGGCTGTAACTGTTGCGTGGTTTAATAAGAAAATTAGTTTCAAACTGTTAGCTAAAAATATGGTTGTTATCACATTTGCTAATCTTGTTGGTTCTCTAGTTATTGCTTATTTCTTAGGTCATTTAACTGGTTTAACTGGTGGAGCTATTGTAGCTAAAACTATTTCAGCTGGTGAATCAAAAGTATACTTAACATTCTGGCAAGTATTCTTCTCAGCTGTTGGATGTAACTGGTTAGTTGGTATGGCAGTATGGTTAAACTTTGCTGCTAAAGATGTAGGTAGTAAAATGTTTGGTGTATGGTTCCCAATTATGACATTCGTTGCTATTGGATTCCAACACTTGGTTGCGAACATGTTCGCAATCCCAGCTGCAATGTTTGAAGGTGCAAATATCTCAGTTTTACAATTTATCCAAAACATGGGAACAGTATTTTTAGGTAACTTTGTAGGTGCTGTAACTTTAGTTTCTGCTTTATACACATTTGCTTATAAAAATAAGCTTAAGATAGTTATATAAATACAGATTTGCATTAAAAGTATTAGCAAATATATAAGATGAAGTCGAGTTAATTCACTACTTCATCTTTTTATTATATTGTTAGGTTTTATCGTAAAAATAGTTTAAAAAAGATTCCGAATCATTAAACTTGGAATCTTTTATTTATTTTATTCTTCTACTTTAACAACCCATCCGAATTTATCTTCAACTTTACCTAATTGGATACCTGTAAGTAGGTTGTAGATTTTTTGAGTCCATTCTCCTGGTTTATTATCTGTGATTAACTCTAGTTTCTTAGTACCATCGAATAATTCTCCAACAGGAGCGATTACTGCTGCAGTACCACATAGGAATACTTCTTCAAGTTTTCCATTGTCATATGCTTCGTAAACTTCTTCTAAAGAAAGTTTTCTTTCTTCTACTTTTTCACCTAGAGATCTTAGAAGTTCTAATACTGAAGCACGAGTGATACCTGGAAGGATAGAACCGTTTAATTCTGGTGTTACGAATGTACCATCAATTTTGAAGAAGATATTCATAGCTCCACCTTCTTCAATGTATTTTTGTTCAACACCATCTAGCCATAGTGATTGAGAATAGCCAAGTTCTTGTGCTTTTTTCTGCCCTTTAAGAGATCCGGCATAGTTACCGGCAGTTTTAGCGAAACCAAATCCACCGCGAACTGCACGAACATATTCGTGTTCAACAAAGATTTTATTAGGCTGTAAACCAGCTTTAAAGTAACTTCCTGATGGAGATAAAATAATGATAAATTTAACTTCATTATTTGGATGAACTCCTAAAGCTTCTTCAGCTCCGAAAACAAATGGTCTAACATATAATGATGTTCCTTCAGACTTTGGAATCCAATCTTTATCTATAGAAATTAATTTTTTCAATGCTGCTAATGCAAACTCTTCATCAAGTTCAGGAAGAGCAATACGGTCAGCAGATTTATTTAAACGTCTGAAGTTTTGCTCAGGACGGAATAAAACAGGCTCTCCGTTAGCCATATACGCCTTCATTCCTTCAAAGATGCTTTGACCATAATGTAGGACGTTTAGAGCTGGAGACATTGGGATTGGACCGTATGGAACGATACGTGGATCATACCAACCTTTTTCTGGAGTCCAGTCCATAACGAACATGTGGTCTGTAAATACTTTACCAAAACCTAATTTATCATCTGGTGTCTTTTCTTTTGGGGAAGTAGTAAGCTCTACTCTGATATCATTTACTGTTAATTTTGTCATATATAAATCTCCTCATGTAACCATTTTAATTTATTTAATATGTATTATAATACTAAAAAGAATTTTTTTCAATACTTTTGTTTAAATTTTTCTGAAATTTTTAAATAAAAAAATCGGATATTTTATGCGTGAGGATTGAAAAAATTAACTAATAATAGTCTAAAAACAATTCATTATAATTAATAGCATTTTTATTTTTATCCAAATTATGTTACAATATTATCAATATTATAATTGAAAAATATGGTGTTTATTGGATTAAATACATATTTATTATGAAATATAAAAAATGTTAAATAAGCGTTGATGATAAGTTGATCGTTTATAAATAATAGTAGAGGTCTATACTCATGAAAGGAAAAATTCATAACTGTAGAAGGATCGATGGTTCAGGGAAAACTACATTTATTAATTCTGCAACTGAATATTTAATAAAAAAGGTTATAAAGTGATAACTACTCGTGAACCTGAGGGGCACAGTATTTAGTGAAAAAGTTCGTGAACTTTTTATTTGATAGTTCAAATGAAATAGATGCTAAAACAGAGAGTTTACTGTTTTTGCGTAAGTAGACGTGATCGTATTATAAAAAATAATTCCATATGTAGAAGAAGGATATATAGTTATTTGTGACCGCTTTTGTTGATAGTTCTATAGCATATCAAAGCTACGGTAGAGACTTAATAAACAAGATATAATTGATATTAATAAATATACTACTGATGGTTTTAGAGCCTGATCTAACTCTATATTTTAATGTAGATGTGGAAATAGGGTTATCTCGTACAAAAGGTCGTGATGAAAATAATCGAATGGACAATGAAAGTTTGAAGTTTTATAAAGATGTAAAAACGTGGATATGATGAACTTTCTAATGATTATAAAAAAACGTATAAAGGTTATCGATGCAAATCAAGATTATGAAAAAGTAGAGAAAGACGCATTTAAAAATATTGGAAGGATTTTTAAACAATGAATTTTAATAAAGACGATATTGCTGTAAAATCTTTAACAAATTCATTAAAAATAATAAACTATCCCATGCCTATCTAGTAGTAAGTGAGGATAGTTTATATTGTGATGAGTTTATTTTACAATTTGTTAAAGCAGTTTTTGTTTTAGATAATAATTCTAAAGACTTTAAGAATTGTGGGAAATGTAAAAATTGCACTAGTATAGAACATAATAACTATGTAGACTTCTATAAAGTAGATACTGAAACGTCAATAAAAAAGAAGAGGTACAATTACTAAGAATTTTAGTATTAAGTCTTACTATGGAAAAAAGATATATTGGATAAAAAGACATAGAGAAAAATGACTGATCGAGCAGCTAATAGTCTGCTTAAATTTTTAGAAGAGCCAGAAGAAGACATAATAGCTATTTTGAGTTGTAAAAATACAAGTGCAGTTTTACCAACAATAATTTCACGTTGCCAGCAAATTAAACTTGTAGGAAAAAAGAGAAAAACTAGAAGGTAAAGAATTTTTAGAAAAAAATAATTTTTGAATTTAAAAAAATAAATTTGAGTATAAAAAAACACCTTGCAAAATATTTATCTTTTAAAACGAATTAAAAAAATAAGGAAGAGATACTTGATTTTTGAAACAGTTAATAAGAAAATAGAAATTAGCTATACTATGTCCTCTTCTTTAGAAAAATATAAAGAATATCAGCCGAGTTCATGAAAAAGTGTTACAGGCAATTTATGATATAAAAGCTAATGTAAATTCAGTATTAGTGTTAGAAAAATTTTTATTTTCACTTATTCTTGATGAAAAATAGGCTAGATTTTCTTGGAGAGTAGAGAAAATGACTGAGAACATAAGAGAAGATATAGTATCTAAAAATTATAAAATTTTACAAAAATAGATCATTATAGTATGTCGACAGATTCTTTTTTTATTACCTTATTTTTCCAATGTTCCTAAAAAGTTCTAAAAAGAAGATAATAGAGCTTTGTAGTGGGAATGGAGGAATTTCTATTATTTTACGTGAGAAAAAGTCAGCACAGATAGAAATGTTAGAAATTCAAGAAGATTTGGTAGAATTAAGTAGAAGAAGTATTGAACTTAATAAACTAACTGGAATAAATGTTAAAAATGGAGATATAAAAGAAAAATAAAAGATTATTATAAGCCATCAACATTTGATTATGTAATATGTAATCCGCCTTACTTTCCAGCGAAAAATATGCCTAACCAAAGGGATAAGTTTAATCATAATATCTCACGTCATGAAATATTATGTAATCTTAGTGATGTTATAAAATCTATAAAGTATTTATTGAAGCAAAATGGTAAATTTAGTCTAGTTCATCGCACATATCGTATTTCTGATATAATATCAGAATGTGGAAAAAATAATTTAGCAATAAAGAGAATAAGATTTGTTTATAGTAAAGAATCTAGTGATAACAGCAAAAATAGTGTTAGTAGAGGGAAGTATTTCTAACGTAAGTGACATAAAAAGTCGAACAACCTTTTATATATCTATAAAGAAGATGATACATATACAGAAGAAATGAAGAAGGTGTACGGAATTGACAGCTAGTTATATATATGTAGTAGAATGTGCAGATAAAAGTTTTTTTATACAGGATATACTACAGATATAGTGCGTAGAATAAAAATTGCATAATGCTAAAAAAGGAGCTAAGTACACTAGGGCAGAGGCCCTGTCACTTTGTATACTTTGAGGAGTATGAAACAAAAAGTGAAGCGACAAAAAGCAGAAAGTTCGTTTAAGAAAACTAACTCGTATGCAAAAAGAAAAAAATATATTTTAGTGAATACTAATAAGGGAGAAGATAAAAACTATAATAAAAATAAAGGAGGATTAACATGTTATATTTAGTGGCAACTCCTATAGGTAATCTTGAGGATATAACTTTAAGAGCGTTAAAAGTTTTAAAAAGCGTAGAAATTTTAGCATGCGAAGACACAAGAAATACGCAAAAATTGCTAAATCATTATGAAATAATAGGTAAAAAGTTAATAAGTTATCATGAGCATAATGAAGAAAAACGAGTGAAAAATTATAAGTTATTTAGAAGAGGGAAGGGAAGTAGCACTTGTTACAGATGCGGGAATGCCTTGTATTTCTGATCCCGGATATATTTTGGTAGAAAAAATAAAAAAGGCAGGGCTTCCTATTACGACATTACCTGGAGCGAATGCTGGATTAACAGCCTTAGTAGCTAGTGGTATTGAATCTTATAATTATACATTTTATGGATTTTTACCTAGAAAATCAAAAGATTTAAAAGCTGAAATTAGAAGAAATTTTAAAATGAATACTACCTCTATTTTATATGAATCACCTTATCGAGTGAAAAATCTAGTAGAAGAGATTTCAAAAGATTTCCCAACTAGAAAGATTTCCGTGGCTCGAGAATTAACAAAAATGTTTGAGCAAATAGAAACTTCTTCAGCAGAAGAAATTCTAGAGATGTTAGGAAATAAGATAAAAAGAAAAAAGGAGAGTTTGTTGTTATAATTTCTCCAAATAAAGATGAGAAGTCAGAAGAAGTTAATGTTGATGAGTTAGTAGAACTTATTTACCAAAAAGTTCAAAAGTGGGGTAAAGAAATCTGAAGCTATAAAAATATTGCAAAAAGAATTTGGTATAAATAAGAAAGAGGTCTATAGTTTTGTATCATGAAAAATATGATTAGTTTATTTATAATTAATATCTTAATAATATTATTTTTTAATTTTATCATTTTGGTATAAAGTATTTTTATACCAGTATCTATTTTATTAATACTAAAATATAATAGTTATTTATATAAAAAGTTCAACATTAGATAAAAATGAACAAAAGAAAAATAGTATTACATAAAGTGAAAAATTCTTTGTCCATTATATTGGGATATTCAGAAGCACATAATGATGGTATGATTTCTAAAAACGATATGGATGAAAAAAATAAATGAAGAAATAGCAGAAATAGTAGCGATAATAAAAGAAGAGATTTATAAATAAAATCTCTTCTTTATTTATGAAAAATTAGCAGTTTTTGCTTTTTCTTCGTTTTGTCCACGTTTTAGCAGAGAAGAATACAACCAATGGTATCAATTCTAAACGACCAAGTAGCATAGAAAAACATAGAATTACTTTTTGTAAAGTAGGGTATTGCTGAAAAGTTACTCATCGGACCAAAATGATTAAAAGGCTGGTCCAGCATTACTAATAAGTAACGGTTAATGAAATTGCATCTTCAAAAATCATTTATTTGGAATGTTACTAAAAATAATATAATAACAAAAATAAATCCAAATAATAATAAATAATTAGCAAGCGGTGTAGTATCTTTTTATAACTTTACCATCTATTTTAAACATTGATATTTTCCTTGGGTTGAGTGCCTTACCAATAGATTGTTTGGCGTTTTTATAAAAGAATATTAGACGAGGGTATCTTAATTCCACCTGCTGTACCTCCTGTACATCCTCCAACAAGCATTAAAATAAGAATAATCATTTTAGAAAAACTGGCCAGATATTAAAATCATTATAAGTAAAACCCAGTTTGTAGAAAACTATAGATGATACTGTAAAGAAAAACATCTAATAAACTGTGGTTAGGAGTATCATAAGAACGATAAATATCTAAAAACATAATTACAGATAAAATACTTATCATCCCTAAAAACCAACGTAATTCTTCACTTTTTAAAAACTTTAAAATAATGTTTAAAGATAATAAAAATATATTAAACTTAAATTCATTGAAAATATAAGCATGAATATAGCAATAACTACAGTTATGTAGAGTACTATTGTAATAACCAATACCAAGGTTTCTTGGAGCAAATCCACCAGTTCCAGCAGTAGAAAAATGCTAGATTAATACTATCAAATATACCAATACCACCAGATAATAACAGAACAAACAAAATTGCTGTTAAAGCTATATAAATTCCATATAAATATCTTGCGGTTTTGTTTCATAGATGATACTACTTTTCCCAAAATATGGTCCAGGAACTTCAGCTTTCGCAATATGAGATTGTATGAGGAGAAGCGGTAGAATAGCTAACAGCAAAAACAATAACCCCATACCTCCTATAAAAGTGGGTTGAAACTTCTCCAAAATAGGAGACTTTTTACTCAAACTTTCTATATCTTGCAGAATAGTAGAACCTGTCGTTTGTAAAAGCCACTAACTGTTTTCAAAAAGACTATCGATATAACTAGGAATTTCCCCAGATAGGTAAAAAGGTAATGCACCTATAGAGAAAATGCAATCCAAGTCAGAGTTACAATCACAATCCTTCTCTTTTTGTAGAAATCACGTTCACTATCATCATCAGTAATTGTATTAATAGTAGAGATACAAAACAAAACTAATTATGGATGCAGCAAGAAAAGCTACTGTAACATTCAGAAGGCTCTTTGTAAATTAAAGATACTACCATAGGGACAACTAATAATCCAGCTAACAATTTTAGCATCCTAGCAAGAACGTAAAAATCATTTTATAGTTCATACTTATTGCCCCCTAGAAATAATATCATCGATATGCTCAATTTTATGTTTATAACTAACGACAACAACGTTGTCATCTAATTTGATTTCATCATCACCATTAGGGAAAATTTGTTTGTGTTTATTATAAATGCTATTAACATATTCGGGTTTATAGCTAAATCTTTTAGTTTTATGCCGAGGATTTTAGCGCTATTATTTGTGATTTTAAACTCTATTACTTCTAGCTGGTTATTAGCTATACGATAAAGTTTTCAATATCAGAATGTTTGCTACATTTGCAGAGATTTTGTGTATTTTGTAATAATATTACCAACGATTTCTTTAGGGGTAATATAAAGAATATTGTCCAATATCTTCAGCAATCTGTTTAAGAGAAGCGCGATTAACTTTTGCAACAGTCTTTTTAATACCAAGCTTGTCTGCATAAAGATTTATAATGATGTTTTCCTCATCAAAACCAGTTAGAAAAATACAACTATCAAAAGTTTGGATTCCCTCTTCTATAAGAGTATCAGATCGCTACCATCAGCCCAAATAACATCAATATCAGGAAAGGTTTCGCTAAGGGCGATAGCTTTATTTTTATCGATTTCTATGACTTTTTACATAAAAATTAGCTGTTTGTAAAAATTCAACAGTAGTAGCTGTTTCCCACCACCAATAACAAGAGACGATGTAATCCTCCATATTATCTTGATTACCTAATAGTTTGTAGAACTTTTTCAAGTTTTGTTTGCAGCTGTATATGAACTTTATCGCCTACGTTAAAAACTTCATAATTACCACGTGGTACAAAAACTTCTCCTTGTCTTTCTACTAAACAAAACTAATGAAGGAAAATCAATTATCTACTATCTATTAAAGAAACACCATTTAATATACTGTTACTATTAATGATAACTTCTAATATATTGATTTTCCGCAAAACTTTCAACTTTACTGCAGTTGGATATTTTAACATATGAAGATCGTTTAGCAGCTTCATACCAGGGTTTACCATAAGATCATACTAATGATTCACGTAAAGATTCTTTTTGTGATCAGGTTTCTAATTCTTGCTATTGTATATTTTATACATCTGTTTAGCAACATCAACAAATCATATTTCATCACTTGCTAACGAAATAAACATCACGCCTCCGCTGAATCTGCTCTTGTTGCCATAGTTAGCGCCATTACCTAATGTCATACATACGTTTCAACAAGTTTTTCGACACTGATTCGTGAGTATCCAATAATTGTACTCTTTAAAAGATTTGAAAAATCGGCACAAAGTAAAATACACTTTTCACCACTATAACTAACGCTCGATAAAACTCCTTTTTGAGTGATAATCATACTAAATTATTATCAAACAAAGTCAATTTTAATGTAAAAAGTTTCATACTAGAGTAAAGAATATAATATGATAATATAAAACTGTCCATGAAACATAGAATATATGAAGTTCAAAGGGAAAAATAAAAAGAAAAAGTATAACAATATTTTGATAAACTATACCCAAAAATTCATGAATTTATGATATAATTACAAGGAGAATTTTATCGCTTTTCATCTAATTAAGTAATAAATTTGTGATGAAGGAGGAGTAAAATGGCAAAATTTCACTAAACAAGACATAGATTATATTTTTGAAAATATAGATATAGTTAGTTTAGGTGGTGAGTATATAAGTTGGAAAAACGAGGACAAAACTAGTTTGAGGATTATGTCCGCACTCATGATGAAAAACTCCATCATTTACTGTATCTCCTGACATTGCCCACTGTTTTGGATGTGGAAGGTGGTAGTATTTTTCAGTTTATATCGGTAATAGAAAAATATTACATATAATCAAGCAATTGTAAAGTGGGGACAAGATTAGGACTAAATTTAGGAGTCGAATGAGAAAAAAGTTAGCTATGATTTGAATAATGAGCTTGATTCCTGTATTATGGTCATGTACTTTTTAGCAGACTATTACAATTATATTCTATTAATGCAAAAAGAAGCTGGAGGAGCGTTGAAGTATTTATTAGATAGAAGCGAAAGTATTGATGTAATAAAATATTTAATTTGGGATATGCACACGAGACAATAATATCGCGTTAAATAAATCTAATAGCAAATTTAGATTTAATGGTGACGCAAACTTATTGGGGAAAAATGATAATAGTGATTACTATGATGTTTTTAAGGATAGAATAATGATTCCTATAAAGATAATAAAAATCAAGTTGTTGCATTTTCAGGAAGAACAGTGTCTCAGGATAAAAATGTACCTAAATACTATAATACTCATGAAACAAAAATTTTGAAAAACGAGACAGTATTATACAATTTTTCAGATGCTAGATGCTTATGTAAAGAGAATGAGTATTTTTGTGTGAAAGGGTACATGGATGTTATAAAAAGCGTACCAAAATGGTATAAAAATGATGCATATAGGAACTAATATTGATAATAACTAGCATGAAATTTTAAATTTAGTTAACAAAGTCACTTTAAGCGCTTGATAATGATGTTGCAGGAACAAAGCGCAAATAGAAATAGGAAAACTAGAATAATAGAAAACAGACAATGTTTATAAATTAAAATTTTCTGGAGCTAAGGTTTAGATGAATTTTTAACGGATGAAAATTTAGAAAAATACAAATTTCGATGCGCAAAGTTACGTCACCAATAACAAAGAACATTTATTAATTTTTAAAATGAGAGTATTGTAAAGATGTAGCTAAGACTAATATTGAGCAAGATTAAGTTTATGAAATTCTAACTAATATTTCTTATGTGAGAGATGAGTCATTAAAATACATATTATTAACATACTTAGCTGAGGAATTTGGGAATAGAACGTCAAGTCCTTAATAGAGAAATTAAATCAATTACAGACAAAAAGACAAACCTCGCAATCGGGTAGCACCAGAAAATCAAAGTTGTTGTTTAAGGCATTAAATTATGATAAATGTAAACTATTTAAATACTTCTTTTACAAAGTGAAATATTTTATTGATAATTATTCGAAATTGGAACAATGTCAGTTTTCCAGAAGAGTATTTGAAAGATTAGTAGATTATTTAATTATTTACTACAACAATAATCTAGAATTTCAAATTTATAAATTTATTCATAGTATTGATGATGAGAGGTTGCACGATTAGCGACTTATATAGATGAAACAGACTTTTTAATGAAGAAAAAATCAACGAATGATTGTTATGGATTATATAGCATATTTTAAGAAAAAGAGATTAGTGTTGAAAGTTAAAAGAATTACTCAAAAGTTTGCTATTCAAGAAATGGATGTAGAAGCACGAAAAGAATTGCTGGAGCAGTTGAAAAAGTATAAAAAGTAAGGAGGAAGATGGCTATATAAGGTAAAGATTTTTGAAACAATAAGAAAGAGATATTGGAAAAGGTACAAGGTGAGCTTACTCAAGAAGATTATAGAAAGCTTTATCTAAATTAGACATTTCTTGAAACAATGGATGATTTTTATGAAGAATTAAATAATGAAAGATTATTTTAATTAATGAAAATCATGAGGAAGAAGGAAGAACTAGATTTAGAAGATTTATCAGTGCCTGCTGGAGTTAGAACTAATGACCCAGTGAGAATGTATCTTAAAGAAATTGGGGAAAGTCCTCTTTTATCAAAAGAAAAAGAATTAGAATTATCTAAAATAATTGAGAAAGTGGAACAGAGATCAGAAAGGAACAGGCTAAAAAGTTTAGCGAAGCAAACTTACGTCTTGTAGTTAGTATCAACTAAAAGATATGTTGGACGTGGAATGTTATTCTTAGACCTTATCCAAGAGGGAATATGGGATTAATAAAAGCGTAGAAAAAATTTGATTATTCCAAAGGGTTTAAATTTAGTACATACGCTACATGGTGGATTCGTCAAAGCAGTAACACGTGCTATGCTGACCAAGCAAGAACAATCGTATTCAGTACATATGGTTGAAACGATTAACCGACTTATTCGTGTACAGCGTCAATTACTTCAGATTTAGGGCGTGAACCTAAACCAGAGAAATTGCTAAAAATGAATATGACACCAGATAAGGTTAGAAATTTTTAAAAATTGCTCAGAACCAGTATCTATGAAACACCAATGGGAGAAGAAGATGATTCACATTTAGGAGATTTTATCGAAGATAAAGATGCTCAATCTCAGTGGAACATGCTGCTAATGGATTGTTAAAAGAACAATTAGAAGAGATTTTTAGAAACATTAACAGATAGAAGAAAATGTTCTAAAACTTCGTTTTGGTTTAAAAGATGGGAAAACACACTTTAGAAGAAGTGAGTACTTCGGAGTAACACGCACGAACGTATTCGTCAAATAGAGGCTAAGGCGATAAGAAAAATTAAAACACCTTCTAAATTAAATAAATTAAAAGGTTTATGGATAAATTTTATGAATATAAAATAAAAGACAGTTTAAAAACCGTCTTTTATATTCAAAGATATTAGCAAAAATATCATGGGTTTAAAAGCAAATATCCTCTAATAATTATTATCTTTTTGTTTTTAAATTTTTCTTTCCAATCTTGTAGACCATTTTTAACATGCAGACATTGAGTGTACCCATGTTTTTAGCGTAAAACAGCACGAGGAGCTAATGTTCGTTTTATCACAAAGATAAATAGGTTTGAGTCTTTTCTAAGTGAAGAATATAGGAAATTAGAATTGAGAACTGAGGCTATTTCTAGCCCCGTTAATATGAGCGTATTTAAAATCTTCACTTTTTCTCTGACGTCTATCAATTGAACTTTTCTAAGATGCTTTTCTGAATTCCTCATAGGAAGCTTTGTAACCGCTCTACAATCTGAAGTAATTAAATAATGCAACAGCACCAGCTAGTATTATTAAAAGATGATACTAAAAATGATGACATAATGTACTCCTTTGTATAATTATTAATTAATAAAAGCATTATGTCATAATTTGTAATTTTGTTCAATGTTGATTATAATTATGAAGGTAAGCACCTGTTCGAAAATAGCAACACTTTTTGAAAAAATTATACTATGGTTTTAATGTGTATTTTAGTATGAATAAAATAGATTAATATGGAGATGATTACATCAGTTAGTAACAAAAATAAAAGAGTTTGAAATTAAAAATAAAATGTAAAGAAAATATAAAATATCTCATAGAAGGTAAACATCTGATGAAGAAGCATAAAAGTAGGTGTGAGAAGAAATAATTATCGGAGAAAATTTTTCTGATGAAGGTTTATTAACATACTTTACTGGAAAGTAACCGTAGTATCGAAGTATAATGAAGTCTAGTACGAGAGACATTACTACACAAGGTATTATTGGTGTATGCAGAATGAGAAAAACAATTAGATGTAACTAAATACAAAAAGTATTGATTCTTGATAGAATACAAGATCCGAGGAACCTTGGAACTATAATAGAACAGCAGACGCCTGCTTTTGATTGTATTATTTTAGGAAAAGGACAACAGATGCTTTATGGTCAAAAAGGTTGTCAGTACGCAAGGAGTAATTTTCACATGGATTGTTTTGAAAATATAGATATTAAGCAATTAGTTACAGAAATGAAAAGAATTTAACATTTGCAACATCGCTTAAAGCTGATAAATGCTAGAAGAGTTAGATAATATAACAGGTCGTGATGGCGTTATAGTAATGAAGGTTCAGGTGTTGCTTTGATGAAATATTAGATGAGTAAATAATTTTACTAGAAATAATATTCCGGGTCGTGCCGAAAAGTTTAAATGTCTCTATAGCAGCAGGAATTGTCATGCATTATATTTCTAGTATTTTGAAATAATAAATTTACTATTTTGATTGAATTATGGTATTATTGTAGATGTATTAAGAGGTGATCTAATGTTAAAAAGCACTAGCTATTGATAAAAGGAAATATTTTTAACAGATGTTAATTTAGGTGACTTAAGATCAAGATATAGCTTGGTACTGGGTAGATTTTGATAATCAACTCGTGAGTGAAATAAATTTACTATCAACTTTTAAATTCACGAATTATTAATAGAGACTGTCAACACTTTACAGACCAATAAAAATAACAGACAACAAATATTTTTGGTATCACATGTTTTTAAAAACATTGATGCTGAGTTATAGTGAACTATTAACATGTTTGTTGGGAAAGAAATTATATTGTAACGTTTCACCTCTCTCATATTCGTTACATTAATAAAATAATTCTAAAAATTTTGCAAAAAGGTGGAACAATACTCACCATTGCATCTGTGACATGATATAGTATCAGAAATCGTGGAGGTATATTCAATCATTTTCTAAATAGAAAAATCGTTTAGATGAAATTGAAGAAACTGAGCTCATAACTGCATCAGGTAGCAAGATTATGGATGAGGTATTTTGAGTTTTGCGCAGTGACTTGCTTAAACTACATAAGTGGGTTTACTTCTATGGAAGCTTATTCATAGATTTTTAGTTTTCTCGTCGTGTGGAAATGACGGATAACGATAGAAAATAGTTTTCACGATATCTAGTGACTTGTGCAACAAACAGAGATGATTGAGTAATGAGACTTGCCGTGATATTCAGAAAATTTCATGACATATAACTCGCTGAAATCTAATAACATTATGATGACTGACCTGTTATATCTACGATTTTCTTACCAATGACATTTATAGTAGGACTTTATGGAATGAACTTTGACTATATGCAGAACTAAGGTGGAAAGTATGGCTGTTTTATTGTTTGTGCGTTAATGTTAGGTAGCTGTAGGAATGCTAGTGGTTCTTCGAAAGAAAAGGTTGGCTTGATATGTTTAGTAATATCAACAAAAAGGATATACTTATGAATATTTTAAATTAACAATACTGTTTTACAATGATTATACTTGCCAACTATTCAATGTTAAAATTGATTTTAGTAAGTTTTTCAAAGAAATAGTACTCGAGAGATACAGATCTAGTTAGTCTGTTATTTGTAATGGGGATATATTTCTTATATGACTATAATTACTATATGAGTTATCATGCACATTAGTAAAATAAATAGTTTGGAGGAGGCCTGTGAAAATGGTAAAAGAATTAAATAGAATCTGAAAGCAACAAAGAGATAGCTACTAGCATTTTCTTGGTGGTGAGTTTATAATATACACAGACATGGTTAGTTTAGTGGGGATAACAATTTACTTATAGACAGAGGGTACTCTATATTTTCGCACAATAAATGCTATAATTATCCAAGTATTATGACACTTCATGTGTAGCATGTAAGCTTTACTATATTTTAAATCCGACTGGTAATTTACATTTATCAAAAGATATCTCGAGTACAACGAGTTTATTAGCCGACGTGTGGTTGGAGTTATCGTTATTTTGGTCGTTATAATAGGTATGTGTTTCCAATAGTGGTGGAACAGACAAAGAAATATAACTTCATTACCTAGATATATCGAAAATAGTAGGGGTATCTGAGATGCTGATTCAGACAGCAACATGTTCAAGTGAGTGATAGAGGTATACTCAAATAACAATCTGAATATTTCCAGCACTCGATTTAAGCAGTAAGTCGCACCCAGTGGTGGCGCAAATGCTCAGCGTCTGCGCGTCTTTATCTTCGACTGCATCGAGTGCTTATCCTGATGCCGTTTGTATTGTTCTTTTTACTAAAAGGTGCTACATTTAATAAGTAGTTTTACAGTATTTTGACCTAAAAATTAGAGAAACCTGTAGCTGAAAGCTAGTGAAGAAATAGATGATAAAGTGTCCTTATATTCAAGGACGGATGCTTGGCTAATCATTATGTATAGGGGTAATGTTGTTTATGGGATGCAACATTATGGGATTACAGTATGCTTTCATTACAGCTAGCAACATGTATAAGTGCTGATTTCACTATCTGAGGACTGTTGTTGCTATAACACCAGCAATGTTGGTGGCAGCTATCAACAAGTTGGGTAGTGGTTATTAAAATGCTAGTGTTTGATTGTTCAGTAGGGAAATATTGATTTCACTCCCAAATATTGCTTGAAATGCAGCTCTGACTGTAGTCTTTGTTATTTTAATCAGATAAACATGGCATGGTTGGCAAGGTGCAATCTCAGGAATTCAGTGCATTCTGATCGCAAAGTAGTGCAGTTAAATTATTAACATCATTAAAAATAGATATGATATACTATGGATAATTACAAAGCATACTAAATTTAATTGGTTTAGGTTGTTTTTGAGTATATAATATAAATTTGTGTGGTTTAAAAGCTAGTCGTATGATATTTATAATTGTATAATTACATCAAAGTGATTGAGGGTTTAGAATTATGGTATGATGAAAATGTGCTAATCGTTAGTTTGTAAATATGAGGATGATTTTACGGAGATGAAGAAATTGTAGAAAAGAATCAGCTTCGATTGACAAAAATAAAAATGTAAAAAGTACCAGTTATGCAAAAGCTAACACATTGCTGTGTACCACATAGCTAGGAAAACACAATTAATTTTAAGCAGCTGCTGAGTTTTGCTCGATAGCGAGGATGGCCGTGATGATGATTAAACGAAATAGTGGTAATAATCCAGTTTGAGTAAAGTGAGAGTTTAGGAAACGGCGGATAGATTATTGGAACTTTGTTTCTGGTGTGTCACGCATTGCAGATTAAAACTGATTGGCGAAGATGTTCTCTGTGTACAGCGCATGAAATGGTGCAGAAAGCATCTGGAGATTTGCGAAGTAGATATTGCTGAATACAACAGAGTATTAATGGGTTTATAAGTTTATGTTCATCTTTCTTTTCTATGAATATAACATATTAGCTATATTCTTGCTGCATGGGTTCGATAGGAACAATATTATAGTTGAGTTTTAGCAGCCTCGTGAACCATATTTGACTGGTACAGAAAATTATTCACCTTTGGCATGTTAGATATCTCTCCAATTATAGCGTTTGACGCAGACAGTATCCAAAGTATTGATTAAGCTTGATTGTCTACGGTTTAATTTTAATTATGAAAAAGATACGTACGTTATCGCTGCTTTAACACAAGAGAGAAAGAGATGCCACAGAAAAGATTATTACAAAGCGTTGGTATTTCTGATAATAGGAATACAGATGACTAAATTTTTAACAAATTTTGAACAGGTTATATTAAGTATTATATTGCAATTACAGTGATATCGTCAATGACTTTTTGGCGGAACAGCAGATGCTGAACGAGCATGGAGATAATCGCTAATGGTATTATGACAGTGATTATGAAATAACGTTTGAGAGCAAAGTATAATAATAAGTTTGATAAAATTCAACGTCGTGATGTACTTGGTGCAGTTTACAGTGAGGGATTAATTTTAATAGAGTGGAGATATAGTAGTTCTTGAAGAAATCTATATTTTGTGGATTATGAGACTGCCGACCTCGTATGATGCAATTAACTAAAATAGGTGCAGGATAAATTTCACAATTCGATAGATTTGGTAAGTGAGATTGAGAATACGAGGAGTTTGATATTGTAAGTTCTTCATTCAGGTTGGGTTCGTGGTGGCCAAGAGTACTAATAAATCAAAGAAGTAAAGATAGAAAATTTCCTAGAACAAGAGTTTATAAAATTAAACGTCATTCTGTAATAAAATGGAAAAAAATTGTTCAATGGGACGTGATTTCCATAAGAAAATAGGAATTATTTTAAAAGTATACTCAAAATAAAAAGAGCTTAAAATATAGAATAAAAGATAAAACATAGAATAACTGGTATTATAATGCCAGTTATTTTCATGTTATAATTATGAGCGTTTTCATTTTTCTTTAGAAACATTGGTATACTAAAAAATATAAATTAAAATATAAAAATACAGGTGAGTAAATAAATGAAAAAAATATTTTAACATTTTTCTATTATTTTAGTATTTCTTTAGCTGTTGTTCTCAAAAAGTTCGACTAAAGAAAAAGTATTAAAACTTAGTGTTGTACCTAGTAGTAACAGTGAAAAGCTAGTCGATGATTTAGAACCATTTGCTAAAACACTAGGAGAAAACTTGGTGTAAGATTAGTCTTCACTAAGTAGTAGAAGCGTAATGAGGGATTGGTAGCGAGTTTTGACTTTGGTGTATTTCCACCGTTCTCAGCGGTACTCAAATAAACAAAGTAATACAAAATTTACTTACGAGGAAAGTTTGAATGGTAAACCAGGCTATCACGCTGAAATTTTGTGAGAAAAAGACTCGAATATAAAAAGTTTAGAAGATTTAAGGAAAAAGTAGCCTTTGTTGATCCGTCTTCAGCTTCAGGTATGTCTATCCTGGAGCAATGTTAAAAGATGCGGTATTGATTTAAATAAAGATATAAAATATCAATTCAGTATGGTCATGATAAAAGTATACAATTATTGCTAAATAAAGATGTTGATGCAATAACGGCTATCAGAATGTAATAAAAATATGCTAAAATTCCCTACACTTAAAGAAGACGTACGAGGCTTAGCAAAGTGAGTTGATACCTGGAGTGACAGTTGTAGTTTCAAATAATGTTGATGACCAGCTAAAAAGTAAAATAAAACAGGCATTATTAAATACAAAAAGAAAAAGAGACATTAGAATATTAACGAATTTATTCAACATAACAGGTTTAGAAGAACCAGATGATAATACATATAAACTGTTGAGAAAATATCTGAGAAAATGAATATAGATTTGAAAAAGTAAAATAAACTTAATAATATTATTAAGTAGTATTATTTATGATTGATTTTCTTGTACTATCAAATTATAAGTTAGATAATAATATAATAATTAAATAGAAATATTAAATATTTTTATAATTATAAATTTAATTTTCAATAAAAGCAACTCTTTAGAAGTTGTTTTTATTAGATTAACACGGTGTTACATATATTTACTGGACGTTAGCTTTTATTTAAAAATATATGATTGTGGTTTCTAGTAATCAAAAATAAAAAGTATATAAAAGTATTGACTTTATATTGTGCACCTGATAATAAGTAATATTCATTGTAGTGAATATTTGTCACAGTAGCAGCTCAGTTGGTGGTAGCATCTGACTGCAGTGATCAGAGATTAGGGTCGCAGGTTCCCAGTCCTGCCTGTGGGTTGATGGTACTCAAGAGGGCTGAAGAGGCGCCTGCTGAGGGTGTGGGTCGGGAAAGCCGGCGCGAGGGGTTTCAAATCCTCCTGCCTCCCGTATTGGCCCGTTGGTCAAGTGGTTAAGACACCGCCCTTTCACGGCGGTAGCACGGGTTCGAATCTACGGCGGTCACCATTTGAGAATAGAGTTGGGTCCCGTGGTGCCAGCGGTTGCTCCACGCCTGCCTGTCACGCAAGGAGATCGCGGGTTCGATTCCACGATCGGGACCAGCCCATTTTTGCCTTGATAGCTCAGTTGGTGAGACGATGGATTTGAGCTCCACGTGTCGAGCAGTTCGACTCTGTCTCCAAAGGCATTTTATTTTCCCACATAGCATTTTGGCAGTTTGTGGCGAAGTGGTTAACGCGTCGGATTGTGGTTCCGACATTCGTGGGTTCGATTCCCCATCCAGCCGCCCCATTTTCATCGAAAAGTAAGTAGAAGTAATATGCGGTTTTGCATGTTGCTGATTTCTGAGTTATTTTTCAAGCAGCTAACTATACACTAAAGAAGAGTAAAATAGTAGATAATGGTATAATAAGTTATGGGTATAGGAGATAAAAATTATGGTAAAACACAGAAGAAAATCTAGAAAATTATAAGATAATTGATTCAAAAGAAAACTGCATTTGATTAGAACAAGAGAGAGATAAGTTTTGTTTTATTTTGGGTAGAGCAACGATAGTCCATTTTTGACAAAATTCATGCAAAGGATTAAAGTGAGAGTTGTAGAAAGAATAATATAGAAGCATATTTTATTAACACAGAGAAACTTTGAAGATCTACAAGGTATAGAGGTATTACGTGAAAAATGTAGGCGTAAAAGAAACGGTTCCAGGGATTACTAGTTTCAGAAAACGGTGAAAGTTAAGTAGTATGTAATTCTAGTTTAACTGTAGATGAAATACAACATTTATAAATGCATAATCTTATTGACTTCTTTATTTACTAATAGCAAGTTTTGTTGATTAATTGCTGAAAAATAATAAGAGTGATATAATAGTGTTTATGAAATATTACTATTGTGTGGTAGTTGTGTTTATGCATTGCTATATAGATATATGGAGATATAGAATGAAGTGAAAAATTAGAGATTAATAATCTAGTTTTTAATTATGCGGATAAAAATAGTTTTTAGATGATATATCTTTTAAAAAGTGGAAAGTGTGGAGATTTCGTTGCTATAGTTGGAAAAAGTGGAGCTGGAAATCTGACATTATTAGATCTTGTAATGTTTTGAATAAACCTAAACAAGGTGAGAAATAATATTTGGTGCGGATAATATTTTAAAATATGGACAATCAAACTTGGTAAGAGAGAAATAGCATATATTTCAAAGATTATAATGTTTTAGATAATTTATATACGTAGAAAATGTTCTAACACTCATATTTAGCTAAAGTCAATACTGGATTAGTAGCGGGATATACATTATCTGGAAAGGTTTAGAATATTTGGAGACAAAGTAGGTCCTAGAAGAAGAAGCATTCGAAAATCCAGTCTCGATCAGGTGGACAAAACACAAGAGTGGCTATAGCTAAGGCTGAGCACAAAATCCTAAATTAGTACTGGCTGACAACGAACCGGTAAGTGGTTTGGACGAAAAGAATACAACTTTAATAATGGATACTCCCAAAAGAAGACTAAACAAAAGAAAATAAAATAACAGTATTAATCAATTTACATGATAGTTTAATTTGGCTAGAAAATATAGCACAGCTAACTTGGTTTAAAAAGATGGAAAGATTTTATTTTATAAAGATTCTGATAAGGTGAGCGACGATGAGTTTGAAGAGCTATGGTTAAGACAGCTGAAAAGATTAGTGCTATGTATATACTTTTAGTTTTTATTATAGAGGATATGATTCTCCATATCATGTGGAAAATCTACGGATTTTCCAAAAGAATTCATAATGTATTATTAGGATGTATCCGTTAGACTTTAATAATTAAAGAACTATATCCACCAATATTGAAACAATAAAAATATTTCATCAGTTTAAAACTAATTACCGCGCAATTTTATTACCTATCTTAACTAATATTTTATTTAAATTCAAAAATAATTCCAAAAGTTATAATGAGTCTTTTCTATATTTAGAACATCCATTCAATTATTGCAGCAATATTAGTAAGTTTACAGTACAGGAGTATTTAGTGGCTTTGTAAGCATGTAATATAAATCTATTAACAGCTTCAAGCTATTAAAAAGTACGCAGAAGAAATAGACACAAAACATCTAGAAACAATGGAGTCACTAAATTACCAAAACAATTTATAAAAATGAATCTATCTAACCAAAGCCATTTATAATATCAGTTTATCTTAATGGAATCAATAAAGAGGAGCATATTTTGGGATTGTCATGCAGGAGAATAGAAAAGGTTATGGCAAAATCATCTGCCGCTATGATCGTATCATTAATAATTTTAATATTAGTAATTTAATTTTATTGATTTGATTAGCTTCTACTTTAGAAATCAGAAAATAATATAAATACAACATATAAATCTTTTATTTTAAAGAAAAATATTTCAAGTTTATTATTAGAATTATAATTTTTAGTATTATATATGTTAGTAATTTTATTGATATCAGAACGATTTGTTAGGAATAAAACAATTAAATGCCTTAATAACAGGTATATTAAATCCAGATTGGGCATATAGCGGCAAGATGAGTGCAGCGCCTAGTGAGTATAAAAGCCACCAGTTCAACATTTTCATGGCTTTAACAACAATTTACTTCATACTTATCATCACGAATCTTTTGCAAATAAAAAGCAATAGTAGGAAAAGTAATTATTAATATATTCAGAACATTTCCACCAATTATTGTTGCATTAATATTTTTAGAGGATTGGTCCAGGTGCGATAAGCAGCTTTTTGCCTTATATATTTATACAGTTGAGCATGACGAAAAATGAAACTAGAAAGGATTAATGAAATATTTTGCTTACTACAAAAGTTTAAGACTAGGTAATTTTACAAGCATAAAAAAATAATATTTAATGGATATTTCCAGACATTACTACATAGCACATACACTTTGAAGCAAATATAAAAACTCAACAATACTTGGTATGGTAGGTGCAGAATAGGCATCTGCTAGTTAATAATATAGAATACAGAAATGGAATAAAATTTCTATGTTGCTAATAGGACTATATTTCTATAATAATCATAGAAAATATACCATATTTAATACGTTAAAATAAAAAATAGAAGGAATTAGGATGCGTTAAAAGCAGGAAAAATAGTAAATACTCATTCTTTAAAAGGAGAGGTAAAAGTTATATCTTCAACAGATTTGAAGAAGAGCGCTTTAAAAAAAGGAGCAAATTATTAATAACTCAGGTAATCAACTAATAAAAAGTTGTTCAAAGTTATCGTAACCATAAAAATTTTCTTCTTGTTAAATTTGAAGACTGATTCAGTTGAGAAGCAGAAAATTAAAATCTACAAATAAAAATTAATTCAGATGAAGTAGAGAGTTAGAAGAAAATAATTTACTTCCATCAAATTATAGGATGAAGGTTTGATGAAAAAAATCTTGGAGAGATTATCATATTTTAACGCCTGGTGCTAATGATGTATGGGTGATAAAAGGAGAAAATGGTAAAGAATTTTAATTCATTATAAAGAGGATGAAATGAAAAAAATATTACAACAAAAAATATTGAGGTTATGAAGGATTAATTGATTAATGAAAATACATTTTGACATTTCCTGATATGTAATCATTCTATTTTAGAAAAGCAAAGATAAGGACCTTATTGATATAAATGTTGATTATAGAAAATTTTCTGAAATAGGCATAACCAGGTAGATATTTATCCTTTTGGAGGCGGTCGGAATGGTACTAAAAACCAGAATAATGCGAGGTAGAAAGTTTAATAAAACTGATAAAACAAAATTATTTCTTTGTCCCACAAGGAAAGGTTTAGCCAAAAGCTGGTATCAAAGACTTTATTTGCGGTCTACTATGAAGGTTATGATGAAAAGGAATTCGTGAATATCTTGTAACAGATGAGTTATCAATAGGAAATTTTATTTTGACAGGTGGGATTTGCTACTATATTTATGATTTGATAGTATAGCTAGGCTAGTTCCTGAAGTTCTTGGGAAGGTCTCACAAGATGATTCGTTTTCAACGGGTTTGTTGGAATATCCACGGTATACTCGTCTAAGATTTTGGGGATGTTGGTTCGATGTATTAACATCTGGTCATCACAAAAATATTAATCTATAGAATGAAGAAAGCCTAAAGAAGAACATATTTAAGACGACCAGATTTACTTTGACTATGAACTAAGTGAACAAGAAGATGAAACCTCTGACTGAAATAAAAGAATTCAAAATTAACATAAAATAAATGACACATTTAAAATTTTAATGTATAATAGTATTAGTAACATGATATTTACCAAAGGCTGGGAGGGATTAGAAGTAATGACAACTTCTATTTGAGGAATTATTAAACAGCTCAGAAATGTTAGGAGACAGTAACAGGCACTGTATCGTAAAATAGGAGTGATAGTATGTAGAGTGTAGCAGGAGCACAATATGATTGCGTGTAATTTTACGCGATCAGCTGCAAAGAAAACCATTTGAAGTATTGAGGAAGTATCATGTCGGTGACGAAATTAGGAAAGCTGATAAGTAACATGTGTATTCGGCGCGTGATCGCGAAAGAGGTCTGAAGATGTTCCAGGTGTAATTTACTTATCACATAAAATTTTTAGAAATGCTGAATCTCAGAATTAATGGAATTGTCGAGACACAATTAATTGAAAATTTGAGGAAAGGTGGAATTTACCACACGCAAACTGGTAGTCTGGACAAGCGAAGGTGGATTGCCCTAAGATGTAGAAGGATTTACGCGCGCGTTTGTCAGGTTTCTTACATTGACACAAAATTCAGAGATGTCAAAATGAGGTCAAGAATATGACATTCAAGATTGAAGAAGTAGACAAGGTAAAAATAAAATTATCTTAAACAGACGCGTAGTCTTAGAAAGAAGAAAAGGCGATTATTTCAAGTTTATGGAAACGTGCTAACGAAGGTGATGTGAGTGAAGGTAAAAGTAGAGCCGTATTACAGAGCTCTGGTGCATTTACGACACCTGAGAAGTAGATGGACTATTACATATTTTGTGAAATTTCATGCGCTCGTGTTTCTAAAGTTTTCGTGATGTTTTAGCAGGTGAGGAGATGTAGTAGTTGCTGTAATTTCAGTAGATAAAGAAAACGAAAAATCGTGTATCTGCAAAACTTTACTACTCCAACACAGTGTGGGAAGTAGCTCGTGCAACAATCAGCGAGGAGATGTATTAGAGGGAGTTGTCTCGTAATACAGCAGTATCGGTGCTGTTAAGGAAGTAATGGATGAGCGTAGAAGGAGTTAGTACACATCTCAACCATCTCATGAGCGTGTTGATAATGTAGATAGATGGTGCTTAAAAAGGAGATGAGCAACTGTTAAAGTATTTAGGATATTGACTAAATGAAAGATTATCTTCACCTAGTAAAGAATTACAAGAAACCAGTCAAAGAAGACAGAGGTAGCAGAGAACCAGAATTTGACACTTCTTATTTAAAAGATGAAGATAATGCATTATGGCATAGTATTTGATAGATGAAAGATATCGGAACTTTAATTCAGAAATAAAATAAAGGCGGTAGATTAACTGGTCTGTTGCTTTTATTTTAAGTAGTATGGTTAAAACAAATATATAAGGAGGAGGAACTAAAATGGCAAAAGCCAGCAGAAGCTACTATGGGAAGCACCTAATGTAGGAAAACTGACACAATAAGGCGCTAATCTGAGATCAGACTTCTGATAGTAGAGGAATGCTTAGCGCAGTTTCCTCGTGATGGGAGAATATATATTCAAAAGCAGAATGGCTAAACTATTATCGACACTATGATTGGAGCACAGAGGAATAGAATTAGAAGATACCATTTCCACAAATTCGTGCACAAGCAGAACTGGCTAAGTAGAGCGAAGCGGATGTTATTATATCCTTTTAACTACTGTCGCATGGTGTTGCTACATTCAGTACTGGTGATGATGAAGAAGTAGCAAAACTTTCCTATATAAAAGCAGAATAGCTTCGGTAGTGCATGCGGTTAATAAAATTGATAATTTGATATGAATCATCTGGACGGCGACTTGTGACTACTCGACGTGGGCTTCGGGATCCAATTTCCTATTTTCGAGATCTCTATGGACCAGGCATTGAGATTTGGCCAGATGAGTGTGCAAAGCACTTTGAAAGTGGATGGATGAAGAAGAGGAAGACGATCGATTTTCTCTCGCAGACCTAATGTTGGTAAACACGCTTTAATCAACACTCATACCTAGGGAGAACGATGTTATTGCTCTCGGAGCATAGCTGGAACCACACGTGATGCTATTGATACCGACTTTAAACATACGTAAGATGAGTGGCGTTGCAGTGATACTGCGGGGATTGAAAACGGCAAAGACGCGATATGACGCATGTGGAAATATTCTGTTTTACGTTCGCCAAAGCATTGAACGTCTCAGATGTTGTCTTTGGCTGTTCTTAATGCCACAGAAGCATTATTGAACAAGACAGGATTGCAGGATGATAACTGCCATGAGCTGCAGGTGCACCATTATCGTTGCTACAAATGGGATGCTATTAGCAAAAGATGATAAAACTATGAAAGTAATCGCGATGGAGAGTATCTGTGAGATAGCTGGCATGCTTTAGATTATGCAAAATAGTTTATGTATCAGCAAAAACAAAACAGCGTGTTTTCAATATATCCCCATTAATCAAAGAATCCTTACGAAAATAGACAACGACGTATTCAAAGTTCTACATTGAATGAAATTGTTGTTGATGCGGTATCGACGAATCCAACACACACAAGACAGCGTAAAGAGACTTAATATTTTCTATGCATCTGAAGCTGCAATTAATCCACCAACATTTAGTATTCTCTGTGAATTATCCGGAACCATTTCTCTATATTTTCGCGGAAAGATTTTTGTAGAAAATAGAGTTCGTGATTCATTTTAATTTTGAGGGCGCACCAATTAGACTGATGAGCTAGACACAAGAAACTAATAATTAACTATTAGAACTTATCTGGGTGATTTAACTTCAAATATAAAATATTACAGGCTAGAGGTTGAAAGAAGTGATTTGTAAAAGTAAAGTGGTTTACTTTTGCCTGTTCGTATATTGAAAGAAAAACATAAAAGGTTAATAAAGTACTAATAGTATGGTCAAAATACTAGCAAATAATAAATCAGGAACATGGTGTATAATCTTTCTTATATACTTTAGTAATTAGGAGGTAGATGGTATGCCACAGGGATAATATGGAAATGTCGGGTACATATATATATTTTACTTTTTATTGACAATGTTGATTCCTTTGCGGCACAATTTAGAGTGAAACGTACATATGAAAGATATAAAAGTAAGGAACAAAATCAGGATTAACAGAGGAGAAGTTGCAGAGATTATTATGCAAGCTAATGGAATAACAGGTGTGCGTAGTAAAGGTGGCGTAGAACTATCAGATCATTATGATCCAGCGAGGTAATCGTGCCAGCTATCATCGCAATTGTTTATCTCGCAACCAACTGTAGCACCGCAGCAATGACGCAGCTCATGAAATCGGACATGTTATTCAAGACAAAGAGTGCAGATTATAAGCCGATGAGATGGGACATTCTCTTGTTCCTTTAGGCAAATCTTGGAGGAAACTTATCAGTCAATTTTAATCATGGTAGGACTGCTATTAACAACTTTAATCATCAGCCACTCGCTCAATTCGGGATATACTATGTGCTTGGATAGGGTGAGGCTTCATGTTTTGCAGTGTTATTTCAGATAGTTACATTGCCAGTGGAGTTTGATGCTTCAAAACGAGCATTAGAAACAAGTTCGGTTAGATATGAAGAGAAGATGAACAAGAAAAATGAGACATTGTCGCAAAGTTCTTACACGCTGCACGAATCTTACGTGCGCAGCACTAGTAGCTTTAAATGGAAAGCAAGCAGATTTGTGCCATTCTACGTAATAGTAGAGATTAATTTAATATAACATAACATAAAATACAACATAAAGCTATGCTGCTCTTTATATAGTGTAGCTTTTGTCAATGTCACTATTGTTTATATAGATATAGAATATTAAGCGTAAAAGAGATATTCTCATATGAAATTTATATATAACAATCTATTAATAGCTTTTTAGCAAAATAATTTAATCTTTATAAATATAAATTAATGTTTATATATTAACTGTACAAATATTATAGATAAAATTATAATATATTTGTTATAGTTGAGTTGTAGAAAATAGTAAAAATATGTTGTACCAGATCAGCTATACATTAAGCTGTTGATAAATAAGTAAAATAATAATATAATCATATATATAAAATTAAAAGGAGGAAAACATTATGAGAGGATTAGCAATGAAGAAGATGAAATTGGTTGGGTAGAAAAAGAGAAACCATATTGTGGCCCAAATGATGCTTTCATTAAACCATTAGCATTATCTCCATGTACATCTGATGCATGCAGTGGCAGTAGGTGCAATTGGAGCAGAAAGATAAGGATTCGGAGGGCAGCATGAGGGCTGTGGAACTCGTAGCCGAAGTTGGGGACAAGTTAAAGACTCAAGCTGGGGATGAGAGCAATGGTTGCTGCTACCTGCTAACTCCAGACTGAATCCACCAGGAAGCACACGCTGGTTTTGCGATGGTCGACATCTCAGGGGATGCTAGCAGGTGGAAACTCTAATTTAAAGATGGAATGGCTCGGTACTTCCAATGTTAATGATGCAGATGGAAAATGAGCTTTCCTTACACAGAAGGAGTGAGTATAGAAGAAGCATGTAAGGTTATCTGATATGGTTTCCACAGGGTTTCACGGTGTGTACCAGATGTTCAGTTTGGAGATACTAGTGGTAGAGGTATTGGACCCAGTCGGGTTTAATGGCTGCTGTACGGGAGCAAACTTAAGAGGCGCTTCAAGAATCATTGCAGTGGGTACTAGACCAGTTTGTCATGAGGCTGCTATATGGAGCAAACTGATTTTAGTGGATGATGAAAGGATCCCACATGAGTAAGCGTTAAAACTTACTAATGGTGCTGGTGCTTTGATAGCTTCTTCTTCTGCTGGGTGGTACTGTGAGGCACAGAGCCAGTAGTACGTGTTTAAAACCAGGTGGTGTTAGCAGGGAATGTAAACTACTTGGTGAAGGTGCTTTATATAAATACATCCTCGAGTTGAGTGCGTAGGATGCATAAAACAAACTCTTGGGAGGATTAATGCTGCAGAGGTCGTCGCGTTTAGGAAAACACCAAAATTAATTCAATGCGAAAATTAGATGTTACCTACATCTATGACCACACATAACTTTACGGATTTGACGATAAAGTTGAAGATGCTTTATGACGAAGAAAGACAAACCAGCTGAGTTTAATTTGAAACCAATAGTTATTTTAGAAGAAAAATAGACTCCAAGAGGAAAAGCTAGTTGGCTTTTCCTCTGTTATTTGGTAGTGATACATGAAAATTATTTTAATTACTATTGGGTAGGAGCAGGGAAAACGCGGTTGTTAAAACATTAGTTGAAAACAACTAAAAAGTATTGTGTTATTAGACAGTTTGGTGGATTTAGAAATCTTGATGGTGAATAGATGCAGTGTAATAATAATAACAATCAGAGATGATATTATGTTTGGGGAATTGACAAATGGTTGTATATGTTGCTCAAGCTAACTCTTGATTTTGCTACTACTCTACTTACAATAGCAACACTATGAAATCCCGGATGCTAATTATAGAACCTGAAGCGATGTAGCATTAAAAATATTATAGACAAAGATATTAGCTATGAAAGAATTGAATAGATTACCGATACTAATAGTAGATTCAAAAATTTAGATAATGTACTTGAACTAATTATAGCGATTATTTAGAGTGATGAGCTTAACACAATGGATTGGTAACAGGTTAGTAAATCTGAAAGCATGACAGAGCAACAGCTCTTTTAAAGGAAACTAAAATGATATTAAATAACGATGATAATAAAGCTCAGTACTTTCCACTAACGCACTATTCTAAATGGGAATGACGATGTTGGAAAAGAAGTCATAATATGGTGTTACAAGTGGTACAGTGAGAAAATAGGAAACGAGCTCAACGTGGGTTGAAGGTAAATAAAAATAAAATCGAGAATTCAGACCAGTATACGATTGAAAATATACAACATTCACTAGATAAGCAGTTTAGTTGCCTGCTTTTAGATCTGACAGACAAAAAGATTGAGCTAATATAGAAAGAGTTAGAGTACCTGGTCAATAGATGCCAGCGTTATAAATTTGACTTTGCTGGAACAAAACTTCACGAGATTACTGGAGTGAAGATGACGTTTGGAAATACGATTGTGATTATTGAATGTACAGATTTGAAAAAGATAAATTAAAACGTTGCTTTGTGAATTAAACAAGCTGAATACTATAATAAAATCTAACGTGATTGGACTCTATTATTGTTTATGTAGCGTTACTTTCACACTATATTAATCATGGTATAATATCAGAAGAGCATATACTGAAAAAGAGGTGTCAAAGGATTTACAGGAATGAGTCTGTATAGTCGATATTCGGGAAACGCTTCGAAAAGAGGTATGCTGATAATAATAAACGACTAGATTATATATACAGAGAATTAAGATGGGTGTAAAAATAACTAATCATAGAAAGAAAATTGGAATTTTAGCAGGACGTTTTGCAGGTGAAAGGCTGAAGCAATGTCAAAGGAAACATTGAGTAGGTGGATTTCGAAAGGACTTTTCTTTTCCATGATGTAGAGGTAGATGAGTGGAAACCACATATAGTGGTGGAAGGGCTACTGCTGGTACCTGCTGCGATAAGTCATACTGATACAACTGGTGGTACATTTGTTATTTGGTGAAAAGACAACAGCAATGATTACAATGATGAGACCGACATTTACGAGTGAATTTGGATGCAGTATTAATGTAACTATAGAAAACTAGATAAACTTAATGGATTAAAAACGTTTGCAGTAGTTAAAGCCGATTCTGCGGACTAGAGCAAAGATGTTACAGATCATTTATATAAAGCGTGAGGCACTTTGCACCTCTGCAACATTAGAGGAAGCACTAGAATTAAAAGATGTATGTAAAGAAAAGTATGGTACGTAAGTGAGGGAGTAACTAATCCAAAAATGTACAAATATACAGGTAGAAAATAATATTTCTTTAACTTGTCCTTCAAAGAGTGGTTTGAGGAAAGCACTCAGAACGCTGAGATTGATGGCAAAGCTAAAACTTCATATTAAACTGAAACAGGTATGAACGAGATAGGAACGTCTGAGGTGAGAGGAACCCAGGACATTTCATAATCTTTTTCTACTCTGGAGGACGTGAGTTTGAAGGAATATTCTCCCATTACTCTAATGCAGATGGTGAAGATAATGAGGCTGACGATTATCAAACAGCTAATTTTTAATAGATTTGCTGAGCTACTGAAGCTTAAAGCCGAAGTATATCGCTATATGGAAAATTCAGCGGGAACAATAAAATATAGTGATAGAAATGATATTTGTATGAGGCTGTCAAGAATAGGTATGGCTATATGGATGTTACCCAAGTTCTGAAAACATAGAAAGGCTGAATAAGTTATCATTAGTAGAACCAGTAGCTTCAGCTGGTTAGTGTTACTCCTGTGAGTACCTAAAGGGACAAAATTGGATACGGTATCTCTTATGAAACTCAAGAAGACAAGGTACATTGCTACAATCCAACAGGCTATGCAGATGAGGGTCTGATTAAGAAGAGCGCAAGGCACTAAACTAGATGTGGCAGGAGTAATAGATGGTGATCACTGTGAGGAAGAGTCATGTATGGACCAACTGTATGGTGTAGACAGCACCAGAAACACTAAAAGTCAGGGGATGAGTGTTCTGATCTTCGGTGAACAGCAATAATCACAAAATTTCAGTAGATGATTTTGCGGGCTTATCAAACTACTATAGTCATATGAGAGTATTTCTGTTGTATAAAATCGTAAGAGTACCAAGAAAATATTACGAGCACAATACAGGAGTTAGAGAATGTACTGAAAATTACAGGTACAACTAGTAACTGGGCTAAGATATATATGAGGATAAGTACTGCACAATGTACTAAATTTGCTAGGAAGAGGGCACATACAATAGCTGTAGAAGTAGTCCATGAAAAGGAGCCAACTAATTCTTTAGATGGAAGTTTAGCCAGTAAAATGCGTACTGGATCAGATGAGATTTAACCTATGTTAAAGTCACTTTGAGAGTGCGAGAAAAGTAGGTTAGATTGAAGATCAGAAAAGGTTTGTTAACGGACGAACTAGATATTTTAGCGTCAAGAAACGTTACAAAAGGGTAGAAGACTTTATACTCAGTCCTATTTCATCAAAGAGACGAGCTAAAGCCTGACAATAGTTGACAAGGGCTAGAGAACATATTCTTTATATTGAGTGCACCTGAGAGTGGCGGGTTTGACAAATAGGCTGGAGTGCTGACGTGAGAAGAAGGTAAAGTGGCATTGAAGCAAGACGCACTGCTTATGTCTTCTCAGGGATTATTGCAGAATAATGTCACGATAATGCAAAATACCGAGAATATGTATGACACAAACATGCACCTGTAATAAATTCACGGATTGGTGTAAAAGTGCATGGTGAAGAAAAGACGAAAATGGTACATATAAAACTATTATGTGAAAGATGGGTGAAACAAGTTTCACAGCCAGGCCTACATGGATATTACACTACTATTAAATAGGGCGGAAAGAAGGAATTATTCTCGAGCAGTAGTTATAGAAAATGACAAAAGAAGAATTATACAATTATATCCTTCAGCTCGTCACAGAATCATCTGATCAGAAATAAATGAGCTAATATTGAAAGAACGTATTGCTGATAGTATGGAAACGTTTATGCCTACTATCCATCAATCTGAAGAAATTCGTGAGTGATTGTGACTCACGAGGAAGATCTCAGTGATTTGACACTGTAAAATCTAAAAGCACCAGCTACGCAAAAGCCCACTAAAAACAGTTCTGAGGTATACGATCCGAGCATTTAGAGACAGAGCTGCCAAAATGGCGATGGGTAGATGAATATGGTAATTTTATAGATAAAATGGCTATGTTACCCACATAAAGCCGCTTTCCAGCTGAAAAGTAGACAAAATCAAAAGACTTTGAGTAATTTACTAATAAACACAATATTAATTTGATCAAGCTATCGGTAACTTGGACAGCTCGCGAGAAACTGAGCACGTGGTTGATACTTTAAAAGAAGCGGGATTAGAGTAGATGCTGCACGTTAACGAAGCTAGGAGCAAGTGTTTATTCTGCTAGTGAGGGGGCCGTGAAGAAATCCTGACTTAATGTGGAAGAAAGAAGCGCAGAAACTATACATCGCACCGTCGTACTCAAGATCCACTTGGTGAGCTTTTGGTGAAAAATCGACCAAAACTCAATAGGTGTGAGGCAGTTATCCAGCGCGGTGATGTAACTCCAGTGCTAGAGAAATGACATGTTGTAGAGACGGCTGCTAACAAAGCTCGTCACGTATTAATACAGCATCAGACATCTGCGTTCCATGTATCAGAGCTAATAAGCACCAGCGCTACTACAGATCATAGCTTATCGACAGGAAAATGACGTAGAAAACTATTAAAGAAATTGCCAAAGTTCCTAGGTAGGGCGTAAGACTTTTAGAGACAATGTGTAGGCTTTCTTTAGAATACGAGGCAAAAGATGATGCGACAGGTGTTCACCCAGAAAGTACAAAGCAGCCAAGTAGTGGCATGGAAGAATTAAACTGATCGCCAGCAGGCCTGGAGATTACTGAGGGTTCTAGTGCAGTGTCGTGGATGGTACGTTGATAGAAGAACTAGCTGAGGTGGTGTTAATTGCATAGAAACCCTTGAAGACATAAGGAAAAGATTTAAAACAACCACTTCGAGATGAGCATTGAATCTTTTGCTAAACCACCAGCAATCGGAGATATACTTACAATTGACGATCTTCGGGTTGGAGACAAAGTTGGCGGGAACAGTGGTATGAATATTACACGAATGGAGCGTGATTGAGGTTGCTGAAAACAAGATGCAATAGTTCCATATCTCAAAGTGGTAAAACTATATAAAATCCGTTAGATGTTCTTGAAGTGTAGGTCAAATTGTTGATGTTTATGTTATAGTATGAGACAACACAAAGAGTCGTGTAGCACAGCAATGATGAAGAGTAAGGAGGCGAGAGTAGTACACAAGTACCTTCCTAGTATAGATAGAATAGAGTGTTTTGAGAGCATTAGCAGTGGTTACAATACTCATACGATGTGAAATTATTTACCTGGTGGATTTTTAGGAGCTGAATTTATGCCTTTGTCTTTTATCAAGATGAATTTAATTAGTTCCATTAATAATGTGAGGAAATATACAAACAGAACTCTTACTTTATATAATTAATTTGCGATAGATGAGAAGGCGCGTCGACTACGCATGCTATTTTGAGTCGGCGATAACAGCTTTGTTTACGCTGTATTCATGTGGTATTGTTTGAATGGCTACTTCTGAAAAAGTCACGGTATCTTGGTGCGGACGGCTATATATCAAGCAACTGGTGGTATGCCTCACAAACTTGATTATTTTCGATAGTTTTGGTGCGCAAAAGTCCATTTAAACACTTTATGAGCACAGCGATAGAAGCACAGTTCTATATGTGTTTTCCCACTAATATTCGTCAATATTTAATCGTCCGAGAAGAGGGTCAATCATCTTCATTAAATAAAACTTTATATATATTGTATTAGGACGAATTTTGAAGATCATTGGTAACACACATATCATTACGTTGTTGATATTAATAATATAACATGAATTTATTTTCGAACCGATACACGAGCGTTTTCGTGACAGTAGGAGTGGTGGGAGCGATGAGTTTATCCAATGGAGACGGTCGGGTCTACAAATGCTAAAGAAAGTGTACTATATAGTGTGAGCTCTCTTACTTCGATTTCTACATTAATAGCTTGTGCTTTTAACATGCTAGAGTGACTATAATACAGCATGTGGTGTGATGAGTTTTTATTAGGTTGCTGTTTTGGGATTACTAATTGCAAGTAGTGGCAAACTGGCATACATTTTATTTCAAAAGTACTATCATTTAGACCGATAGTGGTTTTATGAGGAAAATTTCGCAGAGTTTATACTTATGGCGTTTCAGCACGTATCGACAACACCGGTTTCTCAGAGTAGGACCAAACTTTATTTTGATGTTACTTTAGAATTCTCTAACGGTATTATGGCAGCCACACTAAGTTATTTACCAGTAGACATCCACCTGAAAAGCTGGGATCTCGTAAACTATATTAATTTACTATACAAGAGCAGAATGCGAAAACTTCGCTTTAAAATGTAAAACGATGGAATAGTTTCAAGTTTTGCGGTCGTACTACATTGTCTGTGATGGGATTATTCGGAGCAAAGGTGAACCCATTCCTTTCTACAGCTTTTGTAAAAGAAAATGGACGCAAATAAAGAAAGGTCAGTTTTTAGAATATTGTGATAATGTAGAAGAATCCTAATAATCAATCAGAGAAGAGAGAATGAGGATTTATACAATAAAGAAGATATAGCACATTATTGAGCGCACGGCGATTCCCTAACGGATTGATACCGGGAGTAAAGACAGCACGTGGAGCTATTATTGACGGGAAGATTGGCCGTCAGCTAACAGCAACAACAACAATCCGCTCAAAATTATACTACAGGTATAATGGTGAAAACACAGCCAAGACTCCACTAGGAACTCAATGGATTCCACTGACAGAAGCGCCGAAATGAGTTGATTAAACTCTTTGATAAACTCGGGATATTTGTTTGAAAGTGATGTAAAAGCTACCACGTGCATGGGACGGCTAACACAGCTCAAATGACCTTAAAGAAAAGCGTCAAAATATTATAGTAGGAATCGAACTGGTATAGCAAATCGAATTACTGATTGGTTTTCGAACCAGATAGAGCTCATTTAAACCAAAGCGGAATAAGCAGAAATGATAAATTCTAATTGAAAAGAGTTTAAAACATCCAGTAGAAGCAGACATAAATAAAAGGCTTTGGGACAATAGAACTCGAAAGTGCTGCTGTTTTAATAAGAATGGTGGGAAGCTATTCTTCCATTCGAAAACAAATGTACATGCAGTGTTATAATAATTAAGTGTACTACTTTTAAAAGATCAGGCAGGAGACAACTATGACTAAAAGTGCAAAGAGTAAGATATGCACCATCTCCAACAGGAAACTCACATATCGGAAAATGTGCAAGAACAGCATTTATTTAAATGTTGATTTGCAAAACATTATGGAGGAGACTTCGTTTTAAGAATTGAAGATACTGATTTCAAACGTAATAAAGAAGAAGGAGAACGGTAGCCAACTTTACATAATGGAGTTGGTTGCTGCGACTGATGATGAAGGTATGGGAAAAGAAAAGAATTCGATCCATACCGTCAATCGAGAAGAAGAGAAATCTACCAAAAATAACGCAGAGGCACTTTTAGCAGAAGATAAAAGCATACAAAATGCCACATGACAGCAGTAAGAGCTAGAAGCGGGAAAGAGAACGAGTTGCAAATGGGCTACCACTGCGTTGTAGTGGAAAACATGTGCCTATTTAACAAAGAGAAGAACAAGAGCAATTTGAGAAGCGTAGACTCAACCATCCGTATTCGTGTACCTGCAAGATAGAAACATACAGCACTAATGACCATGGTAAAGGTGAGCATCATCTTTGAAGCAGAAAGACTTTCGGAGATTTCGTTATCGCTAGTCGATGGAGTAGCTACATGTATAAACTTTGCAGTAGCAATCGATGATCGCTTAACTGGAAATTTCTCCCACGTTCTTCGTGGAGATGACCACGTATCAGGCCACACCAAAAGCAACTGGTAGCTTTATGAAGCATTAGGATTTTAAACCACACTTTGGTCATACGACACTTATTAGCTACGAAAACAAGATATCTCAAACGAGATGAAACAATTGTCCAATTTTACATCGAACAATATTATGACGACTTTGGGGTACTTACCATGAGGCGCTGTTCAATTTTATTACGCTACAATGGGATGGATGCTCCAGAAGGCAGAGCAAGAAATGTTTTACAAGAGAAGGAATTTGTTAAGATTTTTGATGAAAACGCTTGACAAAGTCACCAGACACTTTGATAATAATAAACTTTCACATGGATTAACAATCAACATGTAATAGCTCAACCTTTGAAAGGGTCGTAAAGCTTATAGCTACCATTCTTTGGCAGAGAAAGGTGGTGCGACTCAAGAAGAAGTTGATAATAATAGAGCGTGCTTTGAAAACTAATTTCTCTATAACGCCAACCATCAAAATGAGGTTGTAGTTGGCAGCTGAAATCGACAGAAATTAGCAAAACAATTCTTTGTTGAAGAGAAATTAGAATTTGATGAGAGAGAAGAACTAGGATGATTTTAAAACACAAGATACAACAGTAGCTGTATTTGAAGATTTCTTTAGAGAAATTAGGCGAAAGCAGTGAGACTTTACTTCTGGAAAGCATTAAAACTGAATACTATTCAAAAGATACAGGTGTGAAAAGGTAAAAACCCATTTATGCCAATAAGAGAATAACAGCTTCGGCTGGTTCAATGCACGGACCTGAATTAAACACAAGTTTAGAATTATTAGGGTCATTGATCGAGTGGTAGCAGCTCGTGTTAAAAGCGGCATTAGGAGCTAACTAAATACTAAAAACTATCGAGAGGGAGATTAAATCTACTAATAGTTCAATATGATTTAATTCTCACTTTTTCTAGGACAGCATAAAGTAAAGACTTGACAATTACTCCGCAATAATGTGATGTGTACGATGATTGTTTATATATCTTCACGAGTAAGCCCGGAAAACTTAGTCGCTAGTGACAGATTAAAAACAACATCTAGGAGGAAAAAGGCCTTGGGTCAAACATATATGGCAAAGCCATCAACTGTAGATGGTATGTAATCGATGCTGGAAAGGACAAACTTTAGGTCGCTTTATCGTCAGGAGAGTCAGCTTCTTAATTTAAGAGGGAAACACAAACCTACTTAGGCCACACACACATCGATACGTCGATAATGTTGTCACTATCGACACGCTGAGAAAAATTAGAGTCACCTGGTAAAAATTAATGGGATAAAATTTACGTCAGTCACACAATGCACCTAGGTGCGTTAGAAAGAACTTCTTTCGGATTAATGGTAGTAGTGGCCATCCAGAAGAACTTTTCCAGGAGTTATCTAATAAAGGTATAAGTCACCATACTTTAGGTGAGAGCTTCAAGGAATGAAACTTCACGTGCAAACTGTAGACCAGAAACACCCACATGCAGCACAAAACGCAGAAAATGGGAACTACGTGGATATATAGGAGTAAAGTTAATTAAATGGCACAAGTAGAGTGTCGCGGCGCAGGACGCCGTAAAAGCTCAGTAGCACGTGTGCGAGATTAGTACCTGGAACAGAGGTAAGATATCAACAACAGAGAAATGCGTGACCACTACCATTAGAATCATTAGTATTGTACTCTAATGCAACGTTTACAGTCTGGCATCTACAGGTAACTATGACTGCTCTTTTAGTTAACGTTATTGGTGGAGGATACACAGGACAAGCTTCCGGCTAAATCCGTCACGGAATTGCACGTGCTTTACTAGAAGTGAACTCAGTAGTCACCGTAAAGACGTAAAACCAGCAGGATTACTAACCTCGTGACCTCGCATGTGAAAGAACGTAGCCACGGTCTTCGTGGTGCGAGACGATAGCTTCTCAATTCTCAAAACGTTAATATTGGTGCTATATAGCCAAATACGTCAAGACATCCAAAGAACATTTCTTTGGTGTCTTTTATATGTCTGATTACAGTTTACCCAATTTTAGTGTCAGAAATAGCTTCTACTTGAATATATTTAAGAATAATGTAAATATAAATTACTGAGATTAATTAATGAGCAGAAAGCATAGTGTTACAGAAAATTACTGGTTTGCAGTTGACTCATCATAGCCAATTAATGATAAAGCTCATTATTTATGTAAAATAATAGCAGTGGATTAATTGTTATTGCACTCTATGTTATACACTTTTCCTAATGTGGGCAACGCGTGTATGCGCTGCCAGGCGAAGTTCCAGCTTTTATAACATACACAACAACGATAATCGTGCTTTTTGCTACCCAAAATAAAAACAAAAGAGGAGCAGCACACAATGGTCTCGTTTACATGGTTCAACTTGGAAAAATCTTGCATCGTTTAGGAATCTCACTTCAGCGGTACTGGTGAGGGAGTTAGACAAAACGCCCTTACGCACCATGGAGACAACATGGTCCTAACCCTAAGACACTATCTCGAGTATGGTGTACAATTACAAGAGAAACAAAAACTTCGCTACCTACACGGTAATAAGGAATGGACAATTCCGCAAATTATTTGACAAAGCTGGTAGAATTGCAAGGCTCATACGGTGAAAATTTCATGGCATTTACGTGCTACACACGGTTTAGATTCAGTAGTTTATAGCTTTAGGGATTAGGCAGGCATCAACGCCAAGCTAGACAATTAGTTAACCACGGACACGTTCTTGTAGATGTGGTAGTAGACATCGCTTCTACGCTTTCACTAAACCAGGCCAAGAGTTTGCAGAGACTCTAGAAACATGAGGTATTACATAGGCTGCAGAAGCAACTGAGCAACTCGTGCCTGAATACTAACTTTGATGCTGATAAATTAGAAGGACTCAGTAGTAAGACTACCAGAAAGAAGTGAATTACGCAGGAAATCAACGAACAACTTATCGTTGGAGTACTATAGCAGTTAATAAAAACTTCACTGATAATTTTATATCAGTGAAGTTTTCTTTATGTTTAGCAATACCATTTAATATATTCTTTTTCTATACATATTATCTGGTTGGCATTGCACAGAATGCTAGTGTGTGAAACTGGTAGAAATTTTAGCAGGATAAAATAAAGACGATTATTATATCCATAAATCAAGTTATTTATTATATATACACGTACTATTATAACACGTTGTAAAAATTTGTACGGTATAAATTAATACAAATTTGAGAGTAAGGGATAAAGTACTAAAATTAGTATGAGCTTTTGTATAATTTTCTAAAAGGTATATAAAAGGGTGTTTAACTAAAGCACAGAATTAGTATATATCTGATTTACCAAATATATATGGTTACAACAATTACTTTGTTATGAAAAGCATCTGTTTTTCATCATTCTTTTCATTAAGAAAATTGAATAAAATTAATTATTGCAAAATATAGTAAAAGTCAAAGGCTGAATCACTTATACTGGCCAGCGTGTTTAAAAATTTATGAGACAGTGTTTAATCATAGACACTTTCACACTTTCGATCTGACCGCTCACTGTGAAAACGATGTATGCTATGATAATAGACCCGCAGAAAAATTAGGAGGTAGGAAATGATAATCGGAGTACCAGCAGAAATAAGAAGGAAAATAATGAGTAGGGTCAGCAATTCCCGGTTGTTTGCAGATTAGCACGATGGGCACACTGTACGTAATGTAGAAAGAGGACGCGGCTTGCTTTCTGGTATTTCAGATGCTGAATGATGAAAGTAGGAGCTGCTGTTAGATAGATGCTAGAAGACGTGGCGGAATAAATCAGACTGAATTTACAAAGTTAAAGAACCAATTCCATCTGAGTACTCGACATAGAAAGCTAATTATTTATACACATGTTACACTCTGGCTGCCGCCGAAGAATTGGGCCAGAGCCATGGCAGAAACAGGAACTACTCGGTATTGCATTTGAAAACAGTTAAAGGATTGGTGGGAACATTACCATTATTAAGACCGACGAGTGAAATTGCAGCACGATGGCGGTTGACAAGAAGGTACCTAGATTCTTATCTGAAAGGGTACATAAGAGTGGCAAAGGTAGAATTATTACAAGGTGTCTTGCGAGTTCAACCAGGACATGTAGCGTAGTTATTTGAGCGGTGTGTGCATGGACGGCTACTGCGGCCACTGCAGCATCTGGACTATGGAATGACTCTGATATGCTATGTTAGATGTAAACTTAGATCGTTTAACTGAGTTATCACACATGTCCTTGCGGTGGTAAAGTGAGAAACAGTTTACTCAAACACGTGCTCAAACATTGCTAATGCAATTAAAAACAGCTGATTTAGTAGTAAAGTGCAGCATTAATTCCAGGAGCAAAAGCACTTAAACTTTGTTAACACAAAGAAATGATTAGATATGCCAGGCGGTGGTAAGACGTCGCTGGACGTAACGATTGACCAAGGTGGTGCAACTGAGTATGCAGAAGGTACGTCCAACAAGCCATGACAACAATCTTTCGTAGAAGAGGGAAGTTCTTCACTACTCTGTAGCTAATATCCCAGGAGCAGTTACTGAAACAGCTACTCATTAATGTAATGCTACGGTGCAAAATATGTTAAAGGATGGTCGCTAATTTGGGTGTTAGAAGAAGCTGTTGCTAGATTCAGTGAGTAGTGCCGTATTAACGTAGCAACGGAAAAGTTACATTCAGCTAGTGCAGATGACTTTAGGATATGAATATACTCCAGTGGAAGAAGAAGCTTTATAGGATAATGTAATATCTAACTACATAAAGAAGTTATGAATATTGAGGAAGTAGAAAATAGTCTCTATAGTTTATCTACGCCTTACCTCTGAAGTAGAAATAATCAGTACATCTACGGGATATATAAAATATTTGTTTACTACTTTATCAAGATATGTTGTTATCATTACTATATATAAAATGTCTATGATACAAAACTCACTATGATATGTGCCATATATAATTATGTTATAATATATGAAATAGCATTAATACAGTGAATAATATTTATTTAATGAGGCATTGGGAAGCACATCGTGAATATTTTAGATCAATTGAATCGCTATTAGCTGAATCGAGAACAAGACATTTAACCAACTGATGAAAACCATGGACCTGGTTCTAGTTTGCTAGAGCATTATGAGGACGGGGAATCTTTGGTATTAACATGAAAGCTTCATCCGAAGCAGGACCAGCCGTGATATTTTCATTTCGTTTAATTGCACGACAGTATGCTGTTTAGCGTGTTGTTTGTGACCTATGCACCAGATGCGCTAATTCCATCTAGTGGGTAGTACATATACTTATCTCTTGCGTGTCAGTAGTGCGGAAGAGGTTTGACGCTGATGGTCGTGCTGTTAATTGCGGAGTTATGTTCCTTACTGCGGCAACAATCACCGCCAATGGATGGCCCAGACTATTTCTCTCGCCCATTAGCGATTTTAGGTGTGTAAATCTTCCTGAAAGAAACTTTACACACCTCTCAGCTGGGAGGATATGGTACATATCCAGCGGTAATGGTTGTGTTAGTAATTGCATTTATTCTGACAAAAGAACATCTAGTAGTAAAACTTGTAAAGCCAACCTAATGTGTTGGTTAAGCTGGTGGGGATAGGCAATTCTATTTATAGTTGTGGTGATCGTAGAGTTAGCCACTAATTGGACAAACAACTTTGCTCAACTGGACACTACAATGGCGCAATGCTTGCAGCAACTACGGTATTCCTTTGCATATCTTGGATTTGATGCTATTTCTCACATCAGCAGAAGAAAACTATTAATCCTGAAAAGCATTACCAAAAGCCATCATTATAACTATGATTGGTTTTGTACCGTATTCTGGCATCACTTAGTATGTTTAGTATTACAGAGAGTTGTTGGTACACTCTAGATTAGGAACAGGGATGCTGACATTCGCACTGGAGGAGTTGGTCAAAACAGAGTAGCAGGTATTGTTTCACTTGGGCTGTACGTGGATTAATGGCGGGTATTCTATCATTCATTTATGGCAGGTATTCGTATTGCTTACGCCAAATCGTGCACGTGATGGTTTTACTACCAGACAACGCTACAAAAGTTAACAAGAGCCATGTTCCCAGTGAACCGTAACATGGGGATTAGGAATAACAACAGCTATGTTTGAGTATGCTCACCTTTTAGGACAATTAGCGGATTTAGACTAACGTAGCATCTATTAGTGCTTTGCTTTAGTAGGTTATACAACAAATTGTATCTCTACAAAAATATCGAGTAAAACGATGGATTCAAAGTTCCAGGAATGCCAGTGACCCACTATGATATCAATGGTACTATTCGCAGACATTATGTATACAGTATTAGATTAACAACATAGGTTATCATCTTCACTCGCCTGGGTAATTATGGGTATGGTTGTGTACTTTGCTTTCTGCATATAAGAAATAGTAAATTAAAATAAGTGGTCAGATAGAACGACCACAAGTTAACTGTAGTCGTTTTAATACTAAAGAGGCCGTAAAGTTATGACCATGGAATTTCGCCGTATACTTTTTGCTATGCTTTTGAGCTTTTTCTAAAAGTATCAAGCTAGTACAGGTTCTTTAACATATTTTATTTTCGAAGCTAAACCAGCATATAAGTAGCTGTTCTTGAACGGATCTACCATCAGCATACATGCAGAGGCTCTGGATGATATTTATCTTTCCTTTTGATACACATCAAATTCCTAACTCTATATTTTTAGCTGAGAGACTCTCCACTTTTAATTCACTTGCTTCTGGTCCATGTTGTACGAACGGAGACTCCAGAGTTTTACAGTTTCAGGAGCATCGACAAGTAAGTACCGAACTTTAACTGTTTGTTATTGATTAAACACCACTACAATGGTATCCCCATCAACATCTACTGAATTTTACGGGATAACGTGGCAAGTATCACTTTAGTTTGTATGCACATGCCTATATTAACGATAACACATTTTCTCTGTTTGAGAAGTTGAATATAGCACTAGGCAGATAGTAAAAGTTGTAAAACCACATAAAACAGATTATAGAGGGCTTTACTTTATTCATGAGAATATGTACCCCTGCTTTCACTTTGTTTAACATGTGTTTTATGATTTGAAAGATATAATATCATTGATGCTATTAAGAAAACTAAGTAGTAATACAAAACTTTAATCCTAAAATTAATTTTATTTTAGTGGTGGATGTCTCTCAAAAAGTCGCAGACTTATGATTATATATATTGAAATATCACTCAAATAATAAACCGGCTATTAGTAGTAAAACATGAAATAATCAGAAGAAAATGAGATGTTTGAAGAATAATGGTATAGAAAATTTTAAACAAAATGACATTTGAGTGTAGATGTTGAAAGAGCCAAACAGAATTATTGTAAACGTTAACTCTGGATGGTGGTATGTCTGCTGACCAAAAAGGAGAAAACAACGTGACAAAATTAAAAGATAATTTTAAAATGTTTATAAACGGAGAATGTGCAACGCAGAAGAGAAGTCTATCCTTCAGAGCACACACATCCAGCCATCTCAGAATATTTAACAAATTTTCCAGATGCAAGCAGAAAGTGATGCAACATGGGCTGTAGATGCTGCAAGGAGGCATTTAAAGCTTCTGGAGACAGCAGTGAAAGTGAACGTGCTACCATTTTAAAGCCAGAAATATGCAGATATTATAGATGAAAACATCAGAACTAGCAACTACTGAGAGATCTCAGACCAATGGTGGTAAACCAATACGTGAAACTATGGCCGGTAGATGTACCAATGAAAGCGCTAAACACTAGATGCACCGGGATGCAGCGTACGCAGATGAAGGGCGAACTGACCAGTCTTAGAAAGCATTTTTAAGTATAGTATTAAAGAGAACCTATTGTGGGTGGTTGACATACAATTCCTTGGAACTTCTATCATTTTAATGGCAGCTTGAAACTTGCACCAGTTTAGCTAGGCAGGAAATACTATTGTTATAAAACCATCTAGCTAACATCATTAAGTTTTATTAACATTTGTAGAGTTAATCCAAGACGCGACCTCCTAAAGGGTTTCAAATGTTGTAACAGGTCGAGGCTAAGTCTGAGAATTTTAAAAACTATGTTATGATTAGATAAACTAGCGTTTACTGGTTCTAATAGAAGGAAGAAAATCACAGTAGCAGCAGCAGAAAATTAATCCTGCTACTTTGAGAATTAGGAGGGAAATCTGCAAATATAGTAGATTAGATGATGCAGGATATAGAAAATTTTGATGGAGCGCAGTCTAAATTTTATTTAATCAAGGATAAGTATGTTGCGCAGGATCTAGAATTTTTGTTCAAGAAGGAATTGATGAGCGAATTTGCTGAAAAATTAAAGAACGTTTCAATAAATTAAAATTGGTGGACCATTAAATCCAGAAACACAGTCAAGCTGTTTGATGAAAAACAAGTAGAAAAATTATTAAATATATTAGAAATTGCCAAGAAGGTGAGAAGTACCTGGGGAGAATGATATACAGAAAATGCTGTGATAAAGGAGCATCGGCAAAACCAACACTTATATTAGGTATACAATGGATGCTGTATATCTGCTAGTTACATTTGGACCAGTACTGAAGCCAGATTAAATTTAAAATGATGAAGAAGCATAACAGTGGCAAATGATAGTGAATATGGTCTTGCAGGAGCGGTCTTCTAAAAAATATTATAAGAGCATTGTTATTTCATCAAAGCAGAAACAGGGAAGAGTGTGTGGTAAGATTAATCAAACTCCTGACACGCCCATCTGGTGGCGGTAAAAATCATAGGACGAGAAACCTACAAAGTAATTTTAGAATATTATCTACAAATGAAAAAAATATTTAATTGATTTAACTGATGATGTTTCAGATTTAAGTAATATTAAAATCATAAATAGTTGTAAATTTATAATAACCATAAAATAGATTGACAACATACAGAGTTGTTATGCGACATCATACCTTATGGATTAATATTTTGTTGATAAAATTTTGTGATAATTTGTTTTATAAAATATGATAGAATAATAGGTGATATAATGTTTAGTAAAAGGAGGAGAAAATGAAATAAAAGAATTAGCCCAGGATTAGATGTTGGTCTGCAAGTGTAGGTTGGGCTGCTACATATCAATTATAAACCATTACGTGTCAAAAGAGATTATGGGCGCCTGCTTCATTTGAAGAACAACAACAGCTGCAGATAGACGTGTATTTAGGGGCTTGACGTAGACGCTTAGCGTTAATGAGAGAGATGGAGAATTAGCTTATTAGAAGAACTATTCATTATGCTAGTTTGAAAAATGATCCTAATTTCTTTTCATGTCTTGAAGTTGAAAGTAAATATAATTTAAGATAAGAGTTTAATGAATGAATACGTTTTTAGTCACAAAGATTATACAGATAAAGACTATTATAAAGAGTATCCAACTTATCATCTTCGTCTGCCTTTAAGACAGAGGAACCAGATATAAGAAAAGTTTATTTATAACACATATGCCAAAAATGGATATTTTCTACTCTCAAGGTCAAAGCTAGCGATAGCAATATTGATAGTGTAATTAAAGAACTATTGGAGTTATATAGTTAAGACTAATATTAAGCGGCTTGATGGGTTATACAAAGTTTGAAAGAAATTTCGTTTAGGAGGAAGAAAATTTATCAGATAAGAATAATATGTAAAAAAATTGTATCTCTAAGGAAAACAACTTCCAAGAGATTTTAAATTAGTTTTGAGGTAAAACCTACCAGATAAACGAGAAAGTTATAGAAGAACATAAACACTAGATAATACTGTGCGTATTTAAAGAAAAGTCTATGAAGAAGACGCCCAGACTATGAACAAATTCAACAAACTATATAGAGTTAGATTTAGCAAAATGTATATGAGCAGTAGTTTCAGCCGATATAAAAAAGAAGGGAAAACACACTATGAAGAACCAAAAGTGAACAGTATAATAAACATAAGGATAATTTAGCAACTAAAAATTAGTAAAACTGATAGTAAATTATCCGAGGATAAGAAAAGGAAGTTTATTTTGCAATTTTTAAAGAAGATAAGGAAAAGGAACAAACTATGTAAATTATATACATAGAAGCTAGAAGGAAAAGTTGCTCATATGAGGATCAAGAAATTTTGAAAAAGAATTAGAAACTAGAAGATAGCCCTCACTAAAACCATACAATTTTAGAAGAACTCGACTTAGAAAACTTTTCACCACTACAAAGAACAAAGAGACCTGGGTAGTTCTTATCAAATACACAAAGAAGAACTTGTGAAAATTCTGGACACACGCAGCTAAATATCATAGTTTTAGATGAAAAGATGATAGGGTTGCTAGTAATAATGAGAAAAAGTTGTCTAATTTATTCAAATTTAGAATACCATAATACATACAGGACCCGTTAGAATGCACACTGGCACACAGAAAATGGAGGATATTCATGGCAATACGTAAGAAAAGGTGGCTGGAGAGCGTATAACTCCGTGAATTTCAAAGATGTGATAGATGAAAGTTCCAGTGCAGAGGCGTTTATTAACAATCTAACTACCAAAATGTACTATCTTGCTGGAGAAGATGTTCTCTTCCAAAATTCATTATTGTATTCGAATATGCTTGCATAAATGAACTAAATGCGCTTAGATATGAAGCGAAAGAATTATGTAGTTAATGGATATTATAGTAAATAAAACTATTCAAAAGAACAAGGCAAAAAGCATGCAAAAAAACTATAAAAAGAACTTTTGAAACAGAAGGATTTATAGATGGTAAGGGAGAAATTGTTGAATAGGTTACATAGAAACGACTAAAATCATATCAGATTTCAAAACGGTGAAAATCTAAAGAATGTAGAAATTATTATTTCGTGATTACATTGTATGGAGAATCACGTGTTTAATAAAAGAAAAGGCCAAAAGTTTATGGGGATTTTATACAGTTGATGAAATAGAAAAATGTCACGCCGAACTTATAAAGATTGGGGAACACACAGAAAACTTTTGTTGAATTAGTATGAAAATTGTGAATAAATGAAGAAAACAGGTGAGTGTTTAAACATAATAGGAGCTATGAGACAAAGTACACCTTTTATGGAATTAAGAATGATAAGTTCGAATATCTGGAACCAAATTAAAAATTATAATAAAGAAAATATAAAGATGATATAACTGAACTAACTCCAGATATTTTAGAAAATCTTATGCAAGTTCAGTTGTTGTCGTTCAATTTGGCAACAGTTAGATAGTAGAAGAACTAAAACAGCAATTGCAGTGCACCTATTTCAAAATATTTAGTTGAAACAACAAGAAGTAATAAAGACCATGCAATGACTTCTGCGCCAAATGATTTAATATACATAAAACTATAAAAGATCAAGAAATCTTGAATTAGAAAGAATAAATAGTTCATTAGATTTTCCTGCTAATAAAGATAGATTGAGTGAAGAAGAGTCACTGACTTACAAGGAAAATTATATTGAATATACGTACTAGGTCGCTGGCTGTATACTTGCAGAATAGACTTGCAGACCCACGGATAATAATAAATATGGGATATAGACCATATTTTCCCGCAAAGCAGCAAAGATGACAGTTCCAATAATACTGTTTTAGTGACTGTGAGTAACAAGAACAAAATAGATGTATATCCAATGAAAGTAGTAGTCCAACAAAAGAAAACAAAAGAGAGACTTTAAGTGTTTTAAAAGAGAAAAACTATTAACCGAAGAAAATATAATCATTAGGTAAGAACGGTGAAGAATTTAGTGATGATGAATTAACAGGATTTATTGCACGTCAATCTCTGTAGAAATGTCACAAGCAATAAAAGCTATTTTAACACCCTAAGTGAATTAAATCCAGAAAACTACTATTTGTTATTCAAAAGCAGAAATGTGAGTGCATTTAGACTTGGAGTGCCAAAAGAGGTAATAGAAAATCTGAAAATAACGAAAATTACCAAAGTGCAGAAACAAATGACTCACTATCATGCGTGAAAGATGTCAAACATAGTAGTTGCAATGTCGAGAAGGGCAATTCATCGCAATGTCTATAATTTTATAAAAATAAAAAAAAGATGTACGAAATATTCATTAAACAGCTTATTCTATATACAGATGCAAAACGTTAACACAATAGTGCGGAAATGATTAAAACTGTTCATATAGGTAGAAAAACAATGAATAACAATATCTTAATAACAAGAAGAACCTTTAGAAACAAAGGGAGCTCGGCACATGACAAAGCAGTCTATAAGGGCAAAAGGCAAAGCAAAAGAAGGTGCGTAATATCCATTAAAACAACTGGATAGTAAAATTAAGATGTTAGTAAAAGGAGGATTCACCAAAGTAAAGATAGTTTATTATTCAATTTTGAATATACTATAGAAGATAAAAGTGAGAGCTGAATTACTAGAATAGTACTAATTCTATATATTTCTGCAAAATATTAAAGATGACAAAGTTTCATTAGAATACGCAAGACACAGCAGCTAGGTAAAAGATTTGAAATTGAAATATAGAAAATTGTATAGGAGCACGTTAAAAATAAATAACTTTAATTATTTATATGGGTGGAAAAAACTAGCGATTATTTTACTTATGATAGTGCTAGTCTTAGGAAAAAGAGCAAGATGGTGAGTTGTTATATAAAAGAGTTAGCTAAATATTTAAATTGGAAAAAAAAGAAAATAAAGATGGAAAACTATGGGAAAGTATAACTGAAGACAAAGACCACTATATGATACTAGAAAATGAATACAGGAATATTTATTAAAAAACACCTAATAAATATGATGTTATCAACAGGAAGAAGTTACGAGATAAACTTAAAAATAATAGTGAGTGATGAATGCTGCATTGTTAGAGGTTTTAACTTCAACAAATAAAAAATCTACATTTGATTTAAAATAGATAACAGCCACGTGCAAATGTGGCTTTAATCTATCAAATCAATCTCAGTTTTCAATAATTGAGCAACCAGACGGAGCTTTCTATGGTGAAATAGTACAGAGGAGAAAATAATGACTTGAGAACAGTAGTACTAGGGAGAGAGCTAAACTAGACTATAGCCTTTAACTTTATGACTGTGCCAAGAAGCGGGAGTTAAGAAAACTGGGTTTAGGTGGAAATCTATATGGTTAGAAAACACTGGCAAGTTTTACCTGTTCTTCTAAATGAATTAGTCAAAATAAATAAGTAGTCTTTGTGATGAAAACGTATCCTAGTTCAGAACTGATTCAGTTATTACAGAACAAGGACACTAGCTGCGCTAAAAAAACTGTTTGAATGGAGTAAAGAAAGTAAGGAACAAATTTGACAAGGATAGTCTTATGAAAAAATTTTAACCAACGCAATTTTTAAAAAATTAAATATGTTATAAGTCATAGACTTTGGAACAATATTTATCAGAATTAGAATGGAATGACAGCAATTAATTTAAGGCTTCATACAAAGTTTACTTTGAAGCACCATGGTATGGACCTTAGTCGTAATAAAGAATGTTTTGATAATGCTGCATTGACTATGGATTATCGAGATAATTTTCTGCATTTAATCAGAGAAAATAGCGTTTGGATATTTCACATACCTGACTTTGTCACAGAAACTATCAACAACCCCTAATCTCCTAGTGACTTTATGGAGCTATTTAGAATTTTGCAGACGTAACAGTTTATAATTTGAAGGAACGGAATTTACTAAGGATCACAAAAAGAAACTTACTGGCTTCTAAATAAGACTATTATGATTGGCGATAAAATCACAGAAACGCTAATGCCATAAAACATATTGTCGTGTGCCTTTTCTACTTTAGCAGAAAATGACGAATACGTAAAATGCACAGATATGGTTAGGATTTATGAGAATATTAGTACGTTTGATTTACCCACGGAAACACTAAGAGAGAAGAGATTATAGGAAATCCAGAAAAAAATTTGATAAAATGGTTTATTATGATGCAAGAATATACAAGCGAAATTGGTAAATTGAATCAAGGAGTGTGACTAGTAGTGAAGAATATTCGAAGATTTTGGTCCAGGAAAGGCTTAGTACAAATCCCATGTTACAGAAAACAATTTTCTAAATGGAATTTTAATGGAGAAGCACAAACAGATGGTGTAGATCGATGAGAGGTTTATAGAATTACAAGATTATAAATAGGGAATGGCACAGACAAATAGAGTTAAAGAAAATACTATCTATACTTTAGTATTTGAAAATAAAGCTGAGGTTATCGTGAACAATTTAGAAATTATTAAGGCAACATAAAGGACTAGAGGGAAGTTTTATATTTTATCTGAGCAAAAGAAGGATAGCCTTGATAAGTATAGTTATTTTATAAGACTGTCAATATAGATAAACAATAAAAAATTTTGACTAAGGTATATGCAACTTCAAAAGTGCTAGAAGAAATATTACACATAATCAATTACATCAGATAGGTATTTGAAAGACTCCATTTTCAATAATAATTGGGATTAGAACAAGATGAAGAAAATAGATGAAATGGCATTATTGAAATTAGAGATTTTAAAACTATTTGAAGAAAGTAATTACTTAGAAAAAGATACTAAATATATGAGAATATCGAGGATTATATAAAAGTTATTTTTTTAATTGGATTACATCTGTTTTTAACAATGATGAATGAAGAATTTGAGCAAAGAAATTTGTCAATAAAATAAAGATAGTAAATATAGAAACACAACAATTTAGTGACTACAGTAACGAGGTTATAAGGAATTATATATTTGATAAAGATACCTGAATTTAGTATTGATTTTAAAAAACAATTGCATAATGAAGATAGATTCAAAATTTACAACTGTCTAAATAAAGATTTATCTATATTGTTTTTGGCTGATCGGTGTCATCCATTTTTATATACACTGAATCTTAATTCAGAGAAATCAAAAATTACTATCCAAACTTAATTTGAGGTTTGAGAGATATAAATTTGAATTACAAAACTTTTTTAGCCAACCAGAGAAGTATCCTAGTTTGAGATATGTAAATTGAATGGATAAAACTCACCTGTTATCGTAAATTACAATGATTAGTTTAAGAGATATGTAAATTAACTGCAAGAAACACGTTCACGCCAATGTAATTTATTTAGTTTGAGAGGATATGTAATTTTGAATGCGAAATCAGAAATATGGGCCTTATATCAAGGTTTAGTTTGAGAGATATGCACCAATTTCTATGAAACCAAGTGGATGCTGGAAGGTACCATCAACAGACGTTTGAGAGATATAAAATTTTAACTTACAAAACGCTGTCATTCTTTTGTGTTGTAAATTCTTGTCGAGAGATATGTAATTGAATCAAACTTATCATTGATAAAGCATCCGTAGTACAGTCGGTGAGATATGCAAATTTTGAATTTACAAAACTGAACTGTAAGGCCCATTTTGGACGTGTACGTTTTAGTAGATATGTAAATTTTGAATTTGCCAAAACTGCGTCATACCTTATCAGCAACTGGAATGTTTTGATGAGATATACATAAATTCTGGAATCTACAAAACTCATTATTGGCGCAAAATAATCATAGTGTGTTTGAGACATGTAAATCTTTTGAATGCAAACCTTTCATCTGCATTCTTATTCTTTACTGTTTGAGAGATATGTAAATTTTAATTACAAAAACAGCAAGGTGAAAGTTAGTTGAAGTTTGGTTTCTGAGAGATAGGTAAATTGAATTTGCAAACTGCAATTACTTCTAAGATTGCTGATATTGTTTGAGAGGATATAAATTTTAAATTTAAGCAAATTCATAATCATTATAAACAAAACAAATATATTACTTTAAGAAATAATAATAAAAGTTAATAAATACGGTATTTTATTGTTTGAGAGATATGTAAATTGAACGAAAAATATTTGTTCTAAGTAAAAACAGATTAAATAAAAGTTGAACAGAAGAATATAAAAGCCATCTGTATTCAACTTTTATTTTTTATTTAATATCAGCACTGTTTTAGTCGGTAGGAACGGCTGTTTTAAACAAGATTACCTGTTTGTGTTTAGTTAGTTTTAGATAATCAGTAACTTCTCTCAATAGTTGAAAAGTGGCGGTGTTTATACTCATTGATACATGTTCCATATTTCGCAAGGCGCCGAGCACTATTAATAAGATTAATACCACGAGAATTGTTATTTATATAAGTACCAATTCCAATTTCACAGACATCGTTAACCTATCGGGCCCAAGTTCGAACACATTAAGGACAAGTGTTTTGAATCTGCAACCACCAACCCACTAACAACATCAACAGCAGCTTCATAGAAGTAGGATTATGTTGTAAGCACTGTTAATAATTAACGAATCTTCCGTATGTGATACTTCTAAACGCATATTAGTAATTTATAAATATTATTCATTGCGTGACGAATTTCTTCTGTTAGACCAATTTTTTTAGCATACCGCCAACATTATATTAAATAAATTGTGTTTACTCTGAATGTAGTAGAAAATTCATTTTCATCGATATTGTTTGAATTCATCTTATCACGGGTGATAGTATAGTTTTCTAGAATAATATCACCGTTAGCACCTTCTCCTGCACTGAAGTAAATATACTAGAATTTTCTACCACCCTGACAATGGTTCGTCCCCAGCCGTAGACGAAGAATATCTTTTCATAACACCGAATTTCAAATTTGCTTTACATACCTGTCAGAGACGAAAAATCGATATGACTCTCTCCATATTAGGTAATTATCGTACAATCTGGTTTCACCACTTGATAAGAAGTCAAGCGACCGTGTTATCAGCTCCCATTTCAAGCAATAAAGAATGCCACTATCTTCGGAGCGGCAAGAATAGTTAGTGAACACCCAATTCATTGTTGAAATTACCTGGTGGCCTTATGAACTTTGAATTTATTTCAAAATACTTGTAACTACAATCTTGTCGTAGTTTTCCAAGTTGCTTCCAGTTACAGGCACACTTGCATTTTGCCATCTAAATAATGTTTAGCCAGTGTTTGAATAGCCTCATAGCTATCATTCATAAATTATATTATTGTCACTTACAAACCATCTTGAGATAATGAAGCGACAGCACCTTTTCAAATGCACTTTCGATATATAATCATGGCCATCAACATTTCTCCCAAGAAAAGAATAAAATAAACCTTGCTGGCTATCAATACAATCTTGTGGGATTTCGATACTTATTGAATTTATTTTTAGTATTTAATATCTTTCTAAATTCTTTAATAAATATTTCATAGTAATTTCCATTTGTTAGTAACTATTGTCTTTAACATTCTAATGCTAAATCAAAGGTTCTTCACTATTTTAGGTAACGTTCATATTTGCCTGTATGATGGGGAATATAGAAAATGGAGGAAACCAGGCATTGTGTTTACTTGTTGATGGTGATTTTTCTCTTTAGTATAAGTGTTTGTACTAAACCAGAACCCACTAATTGCACGGAATGCAGTTTCTGCTACTTCTAAATTTGAGTATAAAGCTACCAATAGGAGCAGGAATATCCATGTGAGACTGCCCCATCGAGTATATTTAGTTTCATAATCACAGAATCTAGTAGTAGAAAATATTACGATTCTTACTCAGGATTCAGAAGTTCATCATTGTACCCAAGAACCTGCAACTTCTAATCTCTTTATCTAACAGCCCTTGTTCAACAACGATTTTTTTTTGGTCGAATTTATGAGCTTTCAATACCTTTATTAATTGTTATCATTGGCAATGACTGATACCTATAGATGAGCCTATTTGCAGTAGGTTTAATAAAACAGGATATCGGACACATTAATTTTTAATAATTTTGTTTTGTTCTTTTCCACCAGATTTGATAAAAGTGAGGCATGGTAACTGTAAATCATAAGCGTAAATAGTTGTTCTACAATACGACCCATACCAGGCTGCACTAGAGGTACATTGTTACCAAATATACAATATCCATAATTTCTGTCAGACCTTGAATTGTTCCGCTCACCATTTCAATAGTCCATGTAACATTGGGGAACACAATATCGAATTTTCGATTATCTTCAAAAAGAACCACTTATATCATTATCAAAGTTAGAGAAGAAGTTCTTGATCTCACTCAGATGTAATTGTTCCTCCACGAGCCCACTCTCCATTTCCAAAAGAAATAAAATAGAAGACATCATATTTTTCTTTTGTTGATTGCATTAATAATTGATTTAGCTGTTAACAGTGATACAGAATGCCCGGCACTCTTTCCACCATAAATAATTCCAATATTTTGTTTTATCATTTAATATCTCCAACTAAAATGAGGTTGACTAAAGTACAGTTCCATATTACATTATACTACAAAAATAAAATGGAATATTTTAAAACATTAAACGGGGCAACGTATAATGAAGAAGTTTATGTTAATGTTACAAACAAATAAAATAGAAGTAAGAGGTTAGTGACATGTATTTGGCATTAAAAGAAATATTATATAACAAGTTGCGTTATCTATTAGTTGTGGCAACTCACCTTCTTATAACGTAATATGGTTTTTTATGATGTCTATGTTAGGCCAATGTGAAAGATAATAGGGTCAGCAATTGACAGTTGGCGTTAATGTCTCTGGTATTATCGGAATATGCTTGTCAAAATTTAACGGCATCTACCCTAAAAATCAATATGAAAATAATTTGGATGAAAGTACACTTTAAGGGATATAACGGCTGTGGTGGAACTTAGAAAACAATGATAAGAAAATTACCGTCATTTTCGCACAAGAATGGGATACACTAAATTATTCCGAATTAGAAGAGAAGGTATCCTACTGAAGCAATAATGAAATAAAGCGTAGATAACTCCACGAATATAAATATAGTTAGGAAGTAAAATATTTAATGGTAAAGATGAATATACGATCGTTGAATAACAAAAATAATAAATTTCAACATCTTACTATAATATATAACTGAAACATATTGGACTATAAAAGGAACTGTGGTGGCAGCGATATCAGCGATAGTAAAAGCACGATGGAGAAGTAGTTGAGATGGCTTGTTACAACTAAATACAGATGAAGTAATTAAGAGTATACTGAGATACTGGTGCAAAGAGTGTTTTGCTGGAACAGACATTATAATCATGTAAGTTTGAAGTTATTGGTATCTTTTATTTCACATTATCAGTTTTATCCAAAATTAGGGCCAAGGGATTATGAGAGCCTAAGGTATGTGTTAAAGATACGTCACAAGATGGCAGACTTTATTTTATCAAGGTTACAGGAACTGGTCGCCACTTGCTGTATTAGGAACAAAATATATTATTCGAAACACTTATTTTTGAAGTGAATTGGCTAGCTTATTCGATACTTAGTATTTCTACTATTTTAGTATCATTAATTGCGGATTAATCTCACCACCAAAATTTTAAAATATCGCCAATTGAAGCTAATAGCTGAATAGGAGGAATATAAATGAATCTATCAACAATGACTAATATAACTACAAAATATAATGATGGGATATGCACTTGGCATTACATCCAACTGAGTTTTACTCCACTGACAGAATTGTTGCTAATATAGGTCCTTTCTGGTGTCTTGGGAAAACAACTTTTAACTATTTTTGGAATGTATAAGAAGCAACAAGTGAGGAGCAACATTTTGTGGAGAAAGTATAAATTAATCTTAATGGTGAGAAAACAGAACTTTGCTTTGAAGAATTTGAATAGTATTATAAGGCTAATCTAATTCCATTTCTAGTGGCAGGCCAATTAATTTGATAGATGTAAGTTTTCTGCACCCAGAAAAAGATAAGATGAATCGGGTAAAGAACTATTTGATATGTTAGACTAGGTGTTAAAAATTTCGTCCCGAAAGAATTATCAGGAGGAGAACGCCAAAGAGCATATATACAAGTGGCTGTACAATAATCAGAGCGTTTTGCAGATGGAACCAACGAAGAGTTTAGATACTAATTGTGCCTACTGTGGTGGTGATTTATTAGCTGAAATTGCTCACAAACAAAAATAAAGAAGAAAGCGTGGATTACCAATATACATGTTTGCTGGATAAAGTAGATAGAGTTCACGTAAGGAAGATGGGCATTTAGTTGAGATTAAAAAATAGTGGAAATTGAAATTTTATAATTGAATAGTTATATTGAAATAACAGCTAGATAATGTTTAAATTAGTATTTCCAGCTATTATTTTAAATTGTAGTTTTTCTTTAGCTCATGATAGTATCACGAAGAACCGCTGCACGCTCAAAGTCGAATCTTCAGCAGCAGCGAACATTTCTTGCTCTAGTTCTGCTAAGTGTTTTCTATATTATCATCAGTAATATTTATATTTTGTACAAGTTCTGCCAGACTCATCTGAAGAACTTCTTTTTCGCACCACGCATTCTGAATACTTTTAATAATTGTTTAGGAGTAATTCCGTTCTTCATTAGGCCGACGAATTTCTCGACGACGATTAGTTTCATCTATCGCTTTACGCAGTATACTTCGTAATATTATCAGCATAGCACTATTACGCCTAATAGCGCGGAGCGGTACGTCCGATTGTTTGTACAGCGCCTTTAATACCACGTAAAACCCTCTTTATCGGCATCTACATAGTAACCAGTGATACTTCCGAAGACCTTCACGTAATAAGTCGGTCCCGACAAGAAATATCAAATTTTCCAAGACGTTTCGAACTATTTCTGTATCGCCCAAGTTTAATATTGGGGAATGTAAATATTCTAACGGCGACCATTTTCGAAGATAAGCGGTAAGGGCTTCCCGCCATTTTTAAGTACGTAACAATGTTCACCTTTCGATAATTTTCTCGCTTTTGAAGTAGGATCGTCAAACACGGTCGCCAACTGTCGCGATATCAATTATCGACCGGCAACCCGTGGTCAATTTGTTCAGTACCTGAGAACTGCGTTCAACCTGTAATCGCCAGGCGTGCAGGCGTCGGAAACGAAAAGAGCCATTAATTCTATTTCAACCCTGCCGGTGACGATTGTTCCAGCGGCAGGTAACCCAAAACCATAATCAGAACGGTCCGATACGTATCGCACCGCGTTATGCCGTATATAAGTTATTATTATTATTATACAGCACAGCAGCAGCAGAGAAAAGAAAGAGGCATTAAAACACTCCTTACTGAGGGTAACGTAGATTCATTTGACAACAAGGAACCACCAGGAAATAGGTTCATCACTGCAGTATAGAACCAGGTTCACGCACAAGAATGTAGTGAAGAAGTCTCAAATTCTTAAAATAAAACTAGCTTTTCCACTATTTTAGGGTCAGTTAGTATGCTGTTCTAAATTGTGTTTTAAATAGCTTGTTTTCAACAAAACTTTAGGTTTGGTCTTTCAGTCTGTGCCGCGAATATGCCTACGGCTTTAGTTTTTCTCACCTGCAACGAAGTGGCCTGGCAGGATAAATAAGCAGACTAAGTTCAGAAAGAACTTCCAGTTAAGGAGTTGATTGCGGATATGCCCTATCTCATCACCAAACATTTTACATGAACTGAATTTTCGCCTTTTGATGCAGGAAGACTTCCCACAACACTACGCACTTTGTGCTAACCTACGGTAAAACTATATCGGCTACGCATGAGAATAAATATTAATTAACTTTTCTAATATTTTATTGCGATTGATTGTCTCCAACACGTAATGACAACAATATGTAGGAATATTCTGGGAGAACCAAGACCATAGATACAGCTGACACTTAGAAACAATAATAAATACCACCATTGATCAAATAATGAAGATGCTGACCGTGGTGTCATCTATTTCATCGTTGACAGAAGAGCCTTTCAATATATGTGTCTGGTTGGAAGGAACATAGTTTTGGTTAAGTCAATTGCAGCAAGATACAAAACATTCAAATGATTTATTCGGGAAAATTCTTTTAATTCACGGTGTTCTGAATTAGCTAACAGTTCACAGCGGCGAACCAGAGGGCTTACCAACATTTTTCGCAATACAGTAATTGTGGAAAGTTTTACCAGCACCCGCGGTGTTCGCAAGAAGGGCTCTGATATTTACCATTGTCCCCTGGTAGCTCACGAATAGTACTTACTGGTCACCTTTCTGGTCTAGAATACTGAAGACTGTGTCGATGTAACTATTAATCCTCCAAAAAATTCACTTTTCAAATAATTGATGTTTAAAATATATTTTGCACTATATAATAGAAGTACAAGAAAAGAGCTTTGATTTAATAAAAAATGATAGTGTAATCTATTTCTGAAAAGTATATTAATATAAACAGGCTGTAGGGTAACCGTGGAACCGGAAATTGGAGCATGGGAGATAAGTATGATAACAGAAAACTTGAGTTTTTAATATTTTGCGGATATTTAATAGAATTAGTATTTTTCTATGTCATTATAATCTGTTGGCAAAAAAATAGAAGAATAAGAAAGTTGCTGTTATCAAAACCTTGGAGAATTTGTAACAGGTAGTTTGCTATTAGAATTTTATAGTACCAGTGTGTGGCCATTTTTGCATTTTGTTTGCAGCTTTGAGAATCCGGTATTACTTTAAATTAAACAGAAGTTTATTAACTCGACACTATAATGATGAATAATGTATCGGGTATAGAGGAAGGAGAAAATATCGAAAGTATAAAAATAATATAGTGATAGACTGTTTTCTAAAGATTATCAATATAAACACAAAGGAGTAAAAAATTGAAATTATTGCAGGAGATATGCAGTTAAGTGAATATGACAGAAGAGGTTATGTTTTATTTGTTTTAAATGGATTTTTGCTTAGAGAGGCTACTATTTTAATATTAATCTATATGATGATAAAAAGAAAGAAACAGTTGAGAGTTACATAAAGCCAAAAATGAAAAGTTAGTAGAAGAGAAAAAAATGCAGTCATTAGAATATCTTATTGTGATGTAAGCATTTCTGCTTTTGGAAGTGTTTATTGACGGATGATGGAGTACATTATTTTATTTCTAAATTAAATATAGCTTTATTAATATTGACGCGTAATGATAATTGTAATGATTTAGCGTAAGTGTACAGGATGGGAAAAAGAAGGAAGTATTTAAACATAATAACATTAGTAGCCAGAGCTTAAAGTATTGTAGCACGAATTATATAATATCTCCTTATTTTATAGGAGATTTCATGTGAATATGGTTTACTTGTTATTATTTTTTTCGCAAGAAGCGCAATTTAAACCGGCGAGATAAGAACCATTGCGCAATAATCAACCATTGCTGCTTTGAATGGCCTGGTGTATACATTCCAGTGATATGTCGAATGGTAAGGAAGAAACACCATGCTCCTAAACCAATTCCAAATATTTATTTTAACAACGTATTCTGATTGAATTTTCTGCTTTTTTCAAAAAATAGCAAACACCATAAATAAATGTAGAGGCACACAAACAGCATTTAATTAACCATCTGAATAACTCTTCGTTTACCCCTTTTAATCCCAAAACATCGAATTATGATATGATAGATACCGATTACAATTGTTCAGTTTAAACCATTAGTATAAACATCGTTATCATTTTCAATTGTAATTTTTAGGTATATATTGCTCATCAGCGCTTCCTAATAGCACGTAATGAGCATCGATCGAGAGCATACCGACAGAAACTGCCTGATAAAATCAACCACTGCATAAATAATTAAGAACAAGCAATGAACGCCGTAGTAGTGTTACCTAACGTTTGGAATGCATAAGTGCCCATTAAGTTAGTAAATCTTTGGGAATACGCTATTAGTATCAAAGACGCGGAATGTTCCTAAAGAAGGTTGTTACAAATCATAAGAACTAAAGTCATTCCTTTCGGGAAATCAGTTGAATAAGGTTTTTTCATCTTATTAACATATGAAATTTTCTCACAGCCAATTTGATACTTGGCAAAGACTAAGATAGCTATTGAGGTTACACTCTACATCGAATGTTGCATAAATGTATCTAAAGACCAACTGATATAAGTTTAAACGTATATGGGTGCAGAAATATTATAAATATGAATACAACGACATAAAGAACACGAACCTGCCACGCAAAGTTTTAATGTAGTTGATTCCTTTGCAGCTTAAAAATAATGCTACCAGAATATTACAAGTGAAGTAACGTACAAATGTAATATTATCCATTTACTAATGCGTGGTTACCTGGTTATAGCCCAACTGAATGCCGCAATACGGATGGTTTTAGAAATATAAGGCAGGCGAACTACCCATATTGTCCAACCCTGCGCTAGTGTTACACCTACGTGTTTCGCTAATCCAAGAACTAACACCTACCAGTTGCCTGAACAGATCTCAGTCTTCAACAATAAGGAATATGGAATAAAGTAATGTCAGGATTAAAACCCACAGAAAATAGATTTAAGCCTGCCAACTCCGGAGTAACTGTTAATGATATTACCAAATGCCCAAACAAAGAGAAGGCCTACAAAAGCAATGCATACCAAACATCTTAGCTTCTTTCTCTCCTGCTACACCTCCTATATATATTTAATTTTATTTTTATGTTATCCGTAAAATACATAGTACAACATTGAGATATTTCAAGTATTATTATGATATTATACGGTGCAATATTTCAAAAAATTAAGTCCTCCTAACAAGTAATAATGCTAATGAGTAAATAATGAAATGATATGTGAATAATCAACATAATTAATTCAAACTGAGCCAAGAAGTTATAATTAATATTATTATATATTAGTTATATTTAATATATACTATAAAAACATTTTATAGATAAACAATAACTTAAATAAAAGGTCCATGCAACGCTATTGAATCCACTAAAATCAAAATAATAGGCAACAAAGAGGCTACAATTTTTAGTCTTTTCTAATTAACTTTATTTAGTCGTCAGTCGAGTCATCTGTTATCTGAAGTTTTCAACAAGTCGAAACTTGTTTTAGCATTTTTCAAGTAGTTCATCTTTGTCCTCTGATTATTCCAGAAGTGATGGCGATCCACCATCTTCAAGTAGTTTATAAGCATCTTCTAACATAAGTTCGATAATATGAGCCAGTATTAGCAACTATAACATCATATTTTTTTTTTGTTTTTTATAAGGCTAGCTCTACTCAATACGATTTTCAAGATTATTAAGGGCGAACTTTCACGAGAAACGTCAACAGTAAGTTTACTTGATCAACAGCTTAAGATCACTGTCGTTAGGGTAACTACGTAACACTTAGAATGCCACTGTCAGCAAACCAACATCTATAACATTATCATGAGGCTTAACATATTTTCTAAGTTTTAATACAGAGAAGTAGTCTCAAGGTCCACAGCACCAAAAGCCAGCAAAACAGATCAATATTGATTGTTTATATTTACCTTCCTCATTCATACTCGTTGGTGCTACAATTAAATTTTTCTTCCGATATTAAGAATACTGAAATAATCCTCCAAAGAATTTTCCAATCGCTATCTTGAATAGTGGGTAGTTTCTGATTTTAAGCACCTCCACAATATTTTTCCTAATTGTTCTGTTCATCTTTAAAACGATTAAAAGTTTCATCATCAAAGTTTAGTCTATTAATATCCTTTAACTATAACCCAATCTCTGGATAATCAGTTGGACCAAGTTCAACAACAGTACCAAAGCTAATGTGATTTTCTAGTGTAGGGAATTGATAGTGTTAATAGTAGAACTATAATCTAAACAAATAGAATTCAACCCATTTTGCCATTTCAGAGTGAATTGTAATTTTGAATCCAACTTTCCATTTTATACCTCAACATTTTAAATGGTATTATAGCTCAAAATTAAAAGAATCAAACTATTAATAGGGTTAATTAGAATATAAAGCTACAGAATTTTAGTGATAAATTCTATGTACATATCTACATATATTACATTTGTTTATACTTTTAATCAAACAAAAATTTAAAAATATGTTGATTGACAGGTATTGTAAGTGTTATAATTTTACAAATAATGAATTCTAAAAGGAGAATGTTACATGCAGTTATTGATTGTTGTTGATATTCAGTAGGTGATTAATTAACTTTGGCCCCTGCTACAAAGAGAATTACTAAGAAAGTGGGCAAAACCATTCTGAGTTTTGAAGAAGTTGTAGAGATATTATTTATATCCGCTACAGAATCTGGAAGTTTTCAGAAGGGACTGTGTCAAGTTAATATATCACGAATTAAGTCCAGACCTCAGGACAAAAATTTTGACAAAATTTTAAACCTATATCCAAAAACAGATGTAAAAGTTTACCTTGAGGTAAAGGGTCAATGTTATACTATGGTGGGGATGCTGAGTTTCATTGATACCTCATTAAAATTACTTGAGTATATTGAACAAGTTTTAGAGATGTTGTCAACTTTGATAATAATCATTTGTTATTGTTAAATTATTGACTTTTATCAAGATATTTAATAACGCTTTATAAAGTTCCTCAGATATTGAAGACAAAAAGCCTAAAATTGTGAAATAATGTATAAGGAAGTATATTAAGTACTAAAAATAAAAATTAGTAAAACTAATTAACTATGATAAATATTAAGTAATTAACACCACGTACTTATAGACTTTTTATATGTAATTAACTTACGAAAACAGCTTGACAAAATAATTTCTAAAAGGTTTCTAAAGGAATAAATCTTAATAATGTTATGTTTAATATTAATACCTAATATAAATAATCAACAATTTTGGAAAATATATACACTGAAACTACTACTGGTAAAACTTAAGTTTAATAAAGATAAAGGCAAACTATAAATGATATTGTGGTTCCAATTTTGATATTAGGCTGTATGGTACAAGATAAATGTACAATTTAGTAAAAAGACTTTGTTTCTATTATAGAAGAGAGTTTGAACTGTAGGCTGAAAGATTAAATATAAAATGATTGAAATAAGCAAAATACTTTTTATAAAATAAATATACTTATTGAGGTATCAGTATTCTGATGAATTAGGGTGGCACCACGAATAGCAACGTCCCATATAGAAGCCGTGAATAAGGGACTTTAATTTATATAAATGGAAAATCTTGATAGCATTAATTAATTACAATAGACTTTATATGAAATAAAAGTAAATGAAAACACACAAAATTGGAGGAAATATAGTCAACACTCATAAGAGAACAAGTAACTATATTGCACATCTTTCAAGATTAGAACAAGAAGAGTGAAGTTGCAGTGATGTTAATTGGAAAATTCAGGAAAAGTTGTAGATTTATTCAACGAAGTAAATGAAAGGCACCAACAGAAAATGGGAAACCAACATAGTCACGTTTAGACTTAGTGAAATGCAGGATGTTGTGAGCCTGGAATGGATATATAAGAAGTTCTTAAAAAATGTCACTGAAATAGAAGAGACAATTCAAAGTACTTACTATCATAGATTAATAATATGAGATAATCTGATGAGTTTAACACATGAATCAATAGGAAAGTTTAGAACTGAAAAATAAAGAAATTAAAACCATGACGAAAAGAATCATTAGACAGAATTAAAGCAACTGAAGAAAAGTTGATCTTTGTCAGTTACAGAAGAAATTGCATTTAAACAAGCAGAAGCTATGGATAAACTTCAAGAAAGCGAGAAGCAACTGAAAATTATTCGGCATTCTATGGGAATTAAAGATAATATCGTAAATAAAGATATCCAAACAACATGTGCATCACAAAAATTTTGGAAGTTGACGAATCCAAATTCTACGGATGCGAGCAGTAATGAACAAACTTAATGCGGAAAATCCAACTTATGGGAAACCAAACATGGACGAGTTCTGCGATGGAGGATTCAGAAAACTCTTTACATAAACTTACCTGTAACCCGCATGACTTAGATGCAGTACCTGAGGATCATGGTGGTAGTGCAATGTCAGCCACGTAGCAGGTCAAGCATGACATTCAGGAAGGATACTGGTGACCAGTACGTCAACCAGCATCATACTGTGGTGTTGTTGGACTTAAACCAACATATACGCATGCGTGTAATACGTTTGTCTTGTTGTTTTTGCATCATCTCTGACCAATCACTAAATGGATACGTACGGTAAAAGACAATGCACGTGTACTAGAAATTATCTCTGGATTGATGCCTATGATATGACGAGCGCACCGGTAGAAGTGCACTAGAATCAGCAAAAATTACATTAATACTGGAGATATTAGTATAAAAATTGCCTGAAAGAATACTTGGTGCAGAACTGATGAAGATGTTAAAAAGCAGTTCTTGATGGTGTAAAAGTTACCTAGAAAGTCAAGGAGCAACAGAAGAAGTAAGTCTCCAAATACAGACGGCGCTATCTCAACATCATAATATCGCATCAGCCACAAGTTCAAACTTCACGTTTTGACGGAATTACGGACACAGAAGTCCAAATGAATTAAATTAGAAATTTATAAAAACTCGTGGAGAGGATTTGGTGCTGAGGTCCAACGTCGTATTTATGTTAGGAAGGCGTGGTCATTCCTCAGGATAATATGATGTATACTGCAAAAGCACAAATGTGGTTCGTACTTTAATCAAAATAGATTTCGAGGAGGGTCCAAAGAATATGATGTAACTATCGCACCAACAGCCCACAGCGTATCTATCGGAGAAAATATGAAATCGAGACGAAGAAATAAAAGCCGCGAATGATATCTAACCTATTCCAGTAAACATATTATCTACCAGGATTAAGAGCATCCATGGGTCTGCAAACGCCTAACTCGGTATGCAAATTAATCGCAAACCATTCTGCAGAATCAACACTCAGACAAGGCAACCAAACAACACTAAGCAACTTACACGATAAAAAAAAAATAGAATTATAATAGGAGAAACAAGATGCATTTTAGTAGTAATTGACCAGAAGTCCTGTAGAATTAAAAACATTCAAAAGCCACATTCCAGCTCTTACTTCTGTAGAACTGAATACTACACCAACGAATTACTGAGGAGATCTTGGTACTTTCCGTGGTAGGTAAACAAAAGAGCGGTGAACAATGAAAGCTGTAATGGCTCTTATTATGACAGAAATGAGTCAGTTCTGATAGAAAACTACTTCTATCCAGATAACCTGAAAGCATACCAAATTTCAATTGATCAACCAATTTGGGAAAACGGCGATTGATATCGGCGCAACGGAGAAACAAAAACGTATCGTATTACACGTTTCACCTTGAAGAAGATGCTTGTAAACTAACTCACAAAAATGGTTATTCACTAGTAGACCCAACGTCGATGGAACACTAATTTATCGAAATCGTATCTACTAGATATTAGAACACCAGAAGAAGCATATGCTACTTAGAAAACTACGTTCAACTATCCACCATGATCGAAGTATCGACAGATGGAAGAAGGATCTATGTTGTGATGTGCAACATTTCATCCCATCTCATAAGGTCAAGATATAAATTCGAACAAAACAGAGCTTTTAAAAACTAAACTCATTTACTTTCGTAAGAAAAGGTTCTTAATATTGAAGAAACGTCAAGAAATAAGTGCATCCTATCAGGTGGAAAATTGATAAGAAACACGTTTCGATGAAACAACAGGAACAACAAAACTAATGCGTGTTAAAGAAGGTTCTTGACGATTATCAGCATTTCAGAGCCAGATATCGTGCCTAAGGATTATCTCTGATGCAGCGACGGTTAGCAAGAAAACTATTATTCCAGAACTTCCAGATGCTCGTCAAAAGATACCAGAAGAACTTGACCATTGAAAGATACGATGCCTGGCCGTACTGACACCCAACAAAGAAATGTCAGATATGTTCGAAAACTGAATATTAGGAGCTGATGCAACTAGCATTCAACTATCTAATGGTGATGGGAAATGCTTATTCACAAAGTCTGAAAAAGAACTTAGCGAAACAGCATTAACTGCAGAAGGTCTAGCAGGAATCGATTAAACTAATTACTGATGGAACAACTGCAAAATCATGAAAAAGTATCTGCAGAACTTTATCGAATATGGTGAGATGTTGAGAAAATCGTTAAAGAAAAGGTCTTGTACAAGCACGATAGTGGAGGCCATTTGCTTTAAGCAATGAAGCATTAGACAGCTGAATCAAAATCTATTGAAGATCATAAGCCCGACGCGACTGCAAGCATGGTTTCCTAGTAGACAAATTATGAAAGTTTCAAAGACAAGCCAAACCCACAAATGATTAACAAAATGCTAATAGAAGAAGAAGAAGAGATAATAATGAGGGAAAAATAGCCTGTGAAATATAAGTGTTTTGAGGTTTTATATGGGTTGTATATAAACTAAAAGGGAAGAATCTTGTTCTGAGTTTTAAATTTAAAAAATACAGCCTAATAATAACCCCTTTGATACGTATTACACAGAAAAGAGAAGTGTCAGGAGTGATATTTTATGTTGATGGTTACAAGACGAAATGGTTAACTGTTGAAAAAGCATGGCTTTGTTTTTACAAAAGAAGGCAAAGGCTCATGTAAAATGACAAAACCTGTCAGTTTAGCCAATCATAATCCCTAAAGGTGATCTTAGTAAATTTACTGAAAAGTGGATATTAAAGGATGTAGGTTACTATAACCTCATCCAATATAAAAGAGACTGTATGTTAGTTAGTCCTGGCATTTTTATTTTATTACCGAAAGCGGAAAGATTATCATTCATAATGTTGTATTTTCTCCGATATTAATGGTTTTGGAAACCTAGTGATACCGAAGTTGGTGAGTATGGCTTCGATTATTTAGGATTAATACCAAGTAGTTATATCGAAATGGAGAAAAAAAACTACCAGAAGTAAGTGATATAAAGCGTTATCCATTAAAGAAGATTATCCATTTGGCGATGATTCTGACCCAAAAGTACTACTACAGCTGGAAAATCTTTGTTTCAATGGTTACTGTTGATTTGGAATGGTATTTGATAGTTCTACCTGGTAAAAAACATTGTCTATCCTGGCGGGCTAATGATGTAGCAACAAAATATGGCTATTAATTTTCAATGATGCAACGATAAAGTGAAGAAATAATTAAATATAACTAAAGACACAAAATATCTAGGACAATATTAGAGTTTCAGAGATTAATATAACAGCACACCTGAAAAATAGTTTTTTAATAAGATTTGAGACGCACTTTTATTACCGACGGAGTCAGTAGAGGTGAGGCGAAGTCTCCCAAACACAAACCACTCCGCCATGCGGGCGCGACGAAAGCCAACACCGAAAAACGTCCTTTTCTGGATAAACAAGAGTAGTTCGTTTGTGCAACTGCAGAAAGGATGATTTTAATTATGGCAACAACATATAATAGCTTGAGTTCGCATACAAAGTGGTTACAAATACAATAGTATTTACACCTAAGTATATAGACGAAAAATAACAGCAATCACTATAAAAGAGATACAGTAAATATACAAAGTGTTGCAAGTACAAAATATAGAAATAGAAGGATATAATGCCAGACTATATACACTTGCTGTTGTCAATACCACCAAAATATAGTGTATCAAGTATAATGGAGGATGGAAAGGAAAAGTTCATTGATGATATTCCGATATGCATTCAAATCTGTTATAAGAAATAGAAAGTTTTGGGTAGATATTACGTAAGTAAAGGCAGGGATTGAATGAAAGTATTTTGATTATTATCTTTTCATCACTTGATTAAGATAAATTCAGGAGAAAACATATCAAACGAAAAGGATGGAAAAATAGGTCAAAACGAAAAGGATGAGCATGCCTTAAAGAAAAGTGTATTAGAAAACTTAGGAAAAAGTGAATGAAAATCTAATGAACGAATTTATTATCGTGATGAATCTCTAAGATATTACGAAACTGAAAAAAATATTTTATCGAGTAATGGTAAAAGAAAAAATAAATTTAGAAAAAGGTGAGATAAGTTTTATCTGACTTTAGATAATTGGTGAGCAAGTTACTGTTTTAAATCATTAGGCTTTATTTGTAAGGGATTTCGCTTTATAAGGATATGGCGAAAATATATAATTATTGTGAAAAATCAAATTTAAAAATGTTTTATAGGAGACAATTATGGGAGTTTGAATGCAATGATTTTAAGAAATGATACTTCATTAGATGTAAAAGAAGAATTTTAGAAGACGAATCTGGAATATGAAAAAGACAAAATTCATTACTTTTTGTAAAGAAGATGAAGATAGATTTTACGTTATCTTGCTCTGTCATTGTAAAGGTGGAAGTTATCAATCCTACGTGATGAGTTTTAAATAAAAGCAAAAATATCATCAAGCTAATCAAGAGGATTCTAGAGTAACAAGAATTAGGCAGATGACAAATTATCAAACAAAGAAGTAAAACTTAGAAAACTTCAAAAATTAGTACCAAAAAAGAAAACCTAAAAAAGAGTAGCCCCAATCAGAAGTAGAAAGTAAATACAAAAATGAGCTGTGATAAGAGTCAATTATGTAGATGGTAAGTGTGGGGAGGAATATAGCTGTTGAAGGCAAGTTTTATGATATGAAAACATTTTATCATTATATACAAAACAGATATTAAGATGTCAGAAAACCATAACGATGGAAGATAGTTTAACAGCACATATAATCGATCTAAGTTTCTTTGGTAGTAATATAATCTATTTAGAGGACTTGATATATTTAATGCCATTATTTTATAAATTTAGTTTGATATTTAAAAAGTGAGAGAAACGAAAAATGAAAAATATAATGACTACGCTTTGAAATTGATACACGATGACTAAAGATGTCTATGTTCTTTCATGCCTTGATTATTATGGACAAAAAAACAGTAGTAACTGAAACAATGTGTGAGCAAAGAACTCACAAAATTACAAGAACTTGACGAGAACGAAATGACTGGTTGCAGAACAGAAAAGAATTTCACTGTATTAGACAAGGTAGTTAATAAACGACTTTTAGTAGTATGAAAAATTAACATTTATTTGCATAATTAAATCTGATAAAATAAAAGGAAACTAATAGACTTGATGTCAGGTAATTATAGACCATATTTTGTTGCTAAAAGGAGATACACAGTATTTAGACGGATTTTGAACAAGGAGAAATTAAAATTTTGATGAAGAAACTATTTGTTTCTGGGAATCAATCTATGAGGGTGTTGACTATCAACTAAAAAGGAAACAAATTTTTATTATGAAGGCTGTGTAATAAGGTAGGAGAAGGCATTGTAATGAAATCTTGGAAGATATTTAAAGTAGGATATATAAAAGAAGGTTTTAGTAAATAAAAAGATTTTAATTTTTAAGAGAGGCAAGGTTGAAAAGTGAATTTTTAGAAAATATTTCATTAAAGCAGAAATTGTTGAGAATTTATTGTTTATATGGAAAAGAAGTCTTGACAAAGCTAGCAAAGGTAATAGTAGTGATTTATAAAGAATATTAAAGCAGGTAAGTGCAAAATTGGCTTTGAAGCCACTAAACAGAGGTAAGAAGAAATTAAGAAAATTTCATCATCTGAAGAATCCCCATCTTACTACTGAATATGAATCTTTGATCGGAAATTTTTATTAGAGCAACTCAACCATCGTTTATGTGGAGAGTAGAAACTGCAAAAATGATTTACTGGCTTTTAATACCAACTATATTTATGAAAATATGATAGTTTAGAAAATGTCCAAAAGAAGATTATATTTAGCAGGATGATGCAAAACCTTTAATGACAATTGGAAAAAGCAAAAATGGAAGCTTTTAAACAGGACTTATTGTTGAAAATATTGGGTGATAGTAGATAGAGGAGACAGATTTTTTAGCTCACATAAAATATCCTGAATTTTGATAAAATAAACTAATGGAAGAATTAATTTTATGAAATATTTATTAAAAAAAAGAAGATTTTATTTAAATGATTCAAGGTATGTTTGAATTATGAATTTGAGGATGAAAATTAGCAATTATTTATAGTAGACTTTTTCGTGGTGGAAGAATTGATTTTACCATTGCTAATTAATCTTATGAAGAAAAATTTATCTAAAATAGCTGGCTTGTAGAATCAGATACTTTAAATACTGTTATCCTGATGAAAATACGAAAGCATTATCTCAAAAATTAGGTAAAAAGTTGATATTTAGAAGAATGGGAAATACAACCTTTGTTAACATATACAGAGCATACTATTGATTATCATCATATTTTTGGACATTGAATTTGAAGGGCTATATAAAGATATTTTAACATAAGAATTGATGCTTGATGTTGAAAGATATTATATATTAGAAATAAAAATTTACTAAAGTAGGTGTCCGTGCGGAGAAGGATCTATTGAATAAAATACCATACACTAGCTGAAATTTATGAAAATATAAAACAGTATGTGTTAAAATATAATTTGTTGATGAGGAGCTGAAGATATATTTGAAAGTATTCGTATTGAAATTTGAAAATAGAAAATAGATAGCTTGCGGTAATTGGAAAGAAGAAAATAATGAATATTCGTATAAGATAGCAAATGAAATCTAAAAAGATTGGAGAAACAAGTTTTGGGTAATTTATAAGCAAGAATATTGAAGAAATTTCAATGAATATTAAAGAAAAATTATTCGTTTCAGAAAGGAAATGAGAAAACAAATAATGATGCTGTAGGGAAAAATATTGTCAAGCATTGATAGTTATCACAAAATAAATAAACTTTAATTTTAAGAGAGTTTCAAAATAGTGGAAAATCGAAAATAGATTGGGGTTGATTTTATTCTATTAGGAAAACAACTCAGTGAAATGACAATTTTAAAAGAGGCCTTTGTTTTTAGATGATTTTAGTGAATCTAATATAGAATTATCGGGCTGATTGATGAAGAAATGTATGAGAATGATTATAGCAAAGCAAAAAATAAAATCGGTGATGAATGAAAGTCAACATTTTGCATGAAATTCAAAAAATGGCTAACTTATGTCCTAATTGTTCATACTATCTTTATGGTTATGAAAACTGCAATCATAAATTTGAAAATGGAAGATGTTTAAATTAAGTATTTAGATGAAAAATCTAAAAAATATAATTGAGGATATTAAAAACTGACAACTATAAAATATTTCAGAACGTAACGTTTAAAATGATTATTCCATGAAGGGTGTGAGAAATATCGATGACTTGAAGATTTACTTTATAAAGATATTGGCAGGCTATTCATCGGTATTTTGTGGTTAGCGAAGACATCATCAATTTTTTCTGCACCTATTAGGGATTTTTGGGAAGATGCTTTTAAATGGTTTCAAATATTTTGGAATTTAGAATTTGCAGCTAATTTCAAAAAGTTATTGATTATTGTGGTATAATTTCAATGATAGAGAGGTGGAAGATGAATATATGAATCTGGAAGAAAACAAGAGGAATTTTTGGAATTTTAGACATAGACGATTTTGCTTTACATAAAGAAGAAAATAAATGACTATACTAAAAGCTCACTCCCGAAAAGCTTTATATTTGAGCGAGAATATAGTAGGGTCTTAATTTTAAAGAGGAAAACTATGGCACATGATATGGTACTAATCAGTTTAAAAGTTTGAATTGAGTACTGATAGAAGAGGAATATAAAAATTATTTGATAAATAGAGAAAAAGGATCAGTGAATATCAGCACGGAGTTATTATCAAAGACTTCGAAACAAGAAGTGAAGCTGAACAACCGTACGACAGAACTTTTATTTGAAATTGGAAAATACATCATTTATTATGGACTAGCAACTTTATCCTTAAGAAAGGTTTTGAAATGGTGTTACAAAGTGCTGTGAAAGAGGAAAATGTTGATGAAAAAATATTTATTGGCGGGGAAATATTTATATCGCATGGATTATATTAGGAAATCACTAGAAATCAATCCTAATTATGACATGTGTTGATTTTGTTATTAAGGAAAAGTTAGAGGTATTGGGTTATGACCATCATTTACCAGATTATTATTGTAAAGACGGAGAAGAATATGAAGATTTAAAATTATGACGTTACACAAAACAAGAAATAGAAAAGATAGTATCAGAAGAAAAGAATATTTATTTAAAATTTATACGGAGAAGGGCTTATAGAAATACATTGAATGGAAAAAAGTCGTCGAGCCTAACTTTTAAAGAATGGGGAAAAGAAAATAGAAAAGATAAAGTGGAGTTATTCTGATTTATTATCGCAATAAAAATTAATAATTATAATGAGGTAAATAATAGCAGATATGATAATGTAATGAAGATGTCTGTAAACAAAAATGGATTTCAAATAATTCAAATGTAAGAGTATAAAATATATTAATTATATATCGACATCATCTTCTTCTTTTATTTCGACTTTTTCGCGACATTATAAATTTCATTAATTAGATCTGAGGTCAATTATGAATGTTAAATAGAAACAGTCAAGTAAATAATTCTGTACAAGAAGAAGTTTGTAAAAGGGATCGAACTTCCAAAGAACATCTGATAAATTATCGGCCAAGTTCTGGAAGTAAGGATCAAGTTGGATGAATAATAACACTGGCAGTATACCGTAGCGACAGGAGAAATAAAAACAAAAGATTGATTTAATTGTGGATAAAGCACCAGGTGCACTGTCTACATCGAAAGTTCTGCAGTATTTTTGTATATCAGGTTGATTCTTAGCAATATTAAGCTGTCATTTAGACATTGAGGTGGAGATTTATATTTAATCACACAACCATTATTAATTGGTCTATGGATGTTGGTGGCTTGGCGATGCAAAATGCCACTTTGGCTGGGCTGAGCTTGAGGATATGTGTCACTGTGGTAAGGTCGAGGCGGTTAAGGGTATTTGAACTTTTGAAACATTCCGGCAATGTATTTAATTCTTATGGACTAAGCATTGCGCACAGGATGAAGAAAAATCACAGAAAAAGTTAAACCAAGATTACCGGCCATTAATGTTAGTATAATATTTCCAAAATCAAATGAAGAGTATTAAAAACAATATCGTCAAACTATGATTGACTTGTGGTAGAAGCCTGGAACCAGATGGATCATGAATGAGACTTCTATGCACAACCTCTAGGAATAGTTGCAATAAAGAACTATTAGAGAAAATGGTTTTGTGAGTAAAATAGCAATAAGTATCAGTAAAGAGATATTTGACATAGCTATTTTTTCTATATATAATAGTAGAGGAAGTTTGAGAGTACATGACCAAAAAAGAAAGTATTCTCCAAAGTTGATGGCTTGCAGGAGTCGCGACTCTAAAATAAAGACTTTTTTCATATAATAATGGGGATATATTGCGGCAAATATAATAAAACAGCTTATATTATCCATAACAGGATTATTTTTGATACATATAAAATTTAGATAATTTCAAGAAGATGTAGCGAGGCAGGAGTTAAGGATTTTAGAACAAGAACTCTATTGATTGCCATACCACTACGATCGGGGAATTTCGCAAATTTGAGAAATGCTAGTATATATTTTGGTAAGTATGTGGGTGAAAGGAAATACAGGACAGTGTTTAAAAGCATTGACTTTAGTGTTAACCATCATAGAAAAAAACATATAGATTATTTAAGAATTTATCACTTTTAGGATATAGAGGAGAAGAAATTTTATCAGCAATCTAAATCAGGGCTTCTGGTTGGAAGGGTAAAAATTATGTTCAAACATATAAACATTTGTTCCAAGATTGAATTGAGAAACCAATAACAAACGAACTTTGCAGCCATATCAATACAGCATGTTTAGAAATTTTCATTTCTGAATTAGGTATTTAATTTCAAAAGAAAATGGTTAACAATTAAGAAAATCATAGTATTAAGTATCTAATTTTAGATGCTTTTCTTTTATTTTAAAAGATAAATTATATTCTAAAATTTTTCAAAAACTATTGTCAAAAAGGTCAACATGTTACATAATTTATTTATATCGTACACAAAGAAAATTTGATGTTAAAATACTAATTAGACGGGGCAAGACCTGGCAAAAAGACAAAGGAGATTTACAATTTGGATGGCGGTAAAGGTTTGACAAACAGTGGAAAGAAATCTTGAAGGAAATCTTCCGAATGGTAAATCTGAGAAAAAGCTGCAAGACAATAGTGAGATGTTCTGGCAGCTCTTACTGGTAGTAATTTATATAGTGAGATATTAAAGAATAGTCATTGATAAAGTTGCATTTCATACTGAGTGACAACAAAATCAACAAAGGTAAGTAGAAGGAGATAATAATTATGCCAGTTACTGAGTAATGATTAAATGCTTTTATTAATAGAAGCTTAATATAAAGATAAACATAAGATAAATTTATTTTGCGAGCAGCATTGTTCTTGGTAAAGTTATGTGTAAAAATAGTATAGTGAAAAATATGTCGATAAAGTTACTACACTTAAACACGAAGTATTGAGTATAAGAGCAGTGTAAAGAAAGTTAAGAAATGAAAAATCCAGAAACAACTACGAAGTATTAGAAAATACGGACGACTTAGTAGATGTACGTAGCGGTAAACTGATCCAGTAATTGGTCGATGAAGAAATAAGAAATGTACTGAGAATTTTATCATGAAAACAAAAAACAATCCGGTATTAATCAAACTGTAGGTAAACTGCTATTGTTGAAGCATTAGTTCAACGTATCGTTCGTGGTGACGCACCAGAGCTGAAGGCCAAA